>Ga0131853_10001435_pt1 | contig 42602 bp, 29 predicted proteins | sample TergutLab28metaG_FD_92764 | JGI IMG/M metagenome (GOLD analysis project Ga0131853, IMG submission 92764) | Labiotermes labralis P1 segment gut microbial communities from Petit-Saut dam, French Guiana - Lab288 P1 (version 2) (version 2) | ecosystem: Host-associated > Arthropoda: Insects >...
GGGACCCGTTGCGCTGACTACGTGACACCCCTCTATCCGCAAAAGTTGGCACTAACTTCGCCGACCGGCGGCGGCCGCTCTGTCGGTATAGTTCGCGTGCGGACTAAGGCCACGGAGTTTGTTTTGTTTTGTTTTATTTACTAGTAACAGCAGTATGAGTTTCAGTGTAGAATAAAGATGTGATAACATAGCATTTGTAGGCATTATTGAACGCTGTCGGTATTCTGGTGGCACATCGTTCAGACACCTGTTTCATTTTCACAGGATGTGGTCACAGAAAATTAAATGTCTCATGACGTCAAGGAAAGACTTGTTTAATAGTGTGACGCTAACCACAAACCATGAAATGGGATATGTCCATTTACAAGTATATACACAATGTACTGTAATATGGTCGAGATGTAATAACAGTTTCGTATGTTCTCAGGCCAGACAAAGTGACAGTCTCTTCCTACGGAAACTCTAGAAAAGGTTGGAATGTCAGGTGACCTCAAGGTAGAACGTAACCACACCTCTCCAAATCTGACTTTTTCCGAATGTATTAAATCCATCACAATATTACACACGATTTTGTTCACAGAAGGACATTAGGAATGAAATACAATGATTCACTGATCCGTTACTTAAAGCGAATAATACATCCGTGCTTCAGAAGTTATTCGATTCAGATATCGGCAATTATAAAAAAAAAACCAGCATGACTATGGAAGAAACGTAGTTCTACAAGAACTGTTGCCAAGTGTGATTATTTTTCAATTCCATACTTTAATATACATGCGTAACTCTAATAATCAGTATGGATACGTAAGGGTAAGCCTATATGTGTATGTTAATGTAACACACAATTCAAATGAGATGTTAAGAAAATGAATCTTTTAAAAACTCAGTGTCGTGAAGCAGGGCTCAGAACTCTTATTTCATATTCAAGAATTCCCATCGGACCGGAAGCAAGGTATCCTCAGGGTTGGGTAGCTCTTTCAGGTTCGTATAAAAAATTCTGGGATGGAAACTCATAATATGCCTAACTGCCCCCCTCCATATTTTCTTTGCAGTTTTGAATTTGCCATCTGCCACTCTTTCGAAATACGCTTTCGAAAATGCGCTGCTAAATAAATCCATGCACCGTACTGCAATATTTATACGGAACGAAACGTTGGTTGAAACACAGTTCGAAATAAGGAAACAGCAGTCACGTGACTACCAACAACTTTCGCTTTCTCTTTCCAACAGTTCAAAATAAGCCTTCAGCTGTATGGGATTTTGGGACATATCCTACTTCTTGTTGCAGACTCACAAACATTTTATGGACAACAGGATGGAGTATTGTTTAAACACTGTATGATACATTCTTGTTTGAAAGCGCTGAAGCCAAATAAGCATCTCCTGTGTCCAGATACATATAATCAATAGTGTCCAATTAACGTACTAAATGTCAATTCTCGATACTCCTTTCTATCGTTCTGCGAAAACAGGAATCCAGCAACTTCTCTTCCCATGATAATTAATCCTACGCAGAGCCTATAGCAATTTCCTACTCAAAATATTTGAACCCTTAAAATAGGCCCCAGTTATTTAACATGACATTTCGTAAGACTTTAATAAAAATATTTCCTAAAACATTTTATTTATATTACTAATATGTCGGCCAGAATGAAATGAATGTCCAAAGACGCACATTAAGTAGAGGAAGTCTCAGTTACTGGTAAATTATTTACTTATCTTTCCTCATATAATATTTTCTAGTCCCTGGAAGCAGTCATTTTTCCACCTCCGCTCAAGAATGACTCTCATTAACAGTTCTGTGTTGTGTTCTCTTCACAGTCATCCTTTAAATTATCAAAATAGTATCACGTTAGATGACACCCTATAAGCAATGTCTTACCCCAGCCAATCCCTTTCACACAAGCAACAGCGTCTATTTTTCTTCTTAGACTGTAACAAATAACCGTTTTGGAACACATTTACTTTATTTGGTTTCCTTCGCCTTCCAACGTAAGATACTGCTACATTTTAACACAGACTTCATCTTTAATACTTTTCAAATCGATAAAATAATTGCTCTCGTCTCATGCATAAGACTCTCGTGGATTACACAAATATGACGAATTAAGATGCCGAATTCTACATTGAACTGCCAGACAATGCTGTCAAAAAAAAAAAAGAAATAAAAAAGAAAAGAAAAAGGAGATTGCCGTGACAGTTTAAGGGCGAGGGAAATAAGCTGCAATATCGTATTAAAATTACGCGTCACTTCCACATTCAATAGACGACGGATGGTATTACTGCGCTCTCCATCATATCGTCGTGGTCATCGGCAACGTTACTTCTCTGACTCTCGGCACTTTTGCTACTGTTGTCGCCGCCATTTCCACCATCAATACACTGCAGTGAAAATATCACTTGGAGTATGACACCCCCTTTTGTTTATGTATCACTGTACTTCGAATAGAAAGACTTTTCACAATAAACACAACAATTACGGCCTCAATTATTAGCCATCAATGGACCTTAGAATATAAATCATATGGTCATAAGAGTACGTTTTGCCAAACGTAATACCCACTCATTAATTTCAGAAGGATTACAAATACCGTAGGAGAAATACCACAAAAAGCTGACGTAGACTGAGGTAATACCTGGAACAAGGTATGTTAACACACATTACACCATTAAAACATGCAGATTTAAGAACGTGGACAAATAATAAAATAAAATTACTGGCTAAATTTCAGACAGGCAATTGTCAAATATCAGACTCTTAAACAAATGTTTGAAAAGGGATGATGACAAAAAGTTATACTTATGAGCTCCAGAATTACGGCCAATACACAAGGCCGCAACACGTTGTCGCTGTCTTTCACGAACTACAGTTTAATTAAATTTCACTTACAGCACGGAGTAACGAAGTTGTTACCGGGCAGGGTGGTATACTGGTAAATATCTGGGCTTATACATGGAGGTAAAGTTTTCGAAATTTGGCTGACATATGGAAAAATCAGTGCCTTAGATGGTGGAGAGTCGAGAGGGGGTGGTACGGCCATTTCCCATACCACTCAGTCCAACGAAAATCCTACAAGGTCTGGCGAGGGAATGAACCCTGACTGAACGCTTCAGACATAATTTTATTCCGACTTCAGTCCTATAACAAACTGACTTCAGTTCCGCCTGTCAGGTACAACACGCACGCGTCGCAATATTAAATCCCTTTGTAAGCGCAATCTATTTTGTTTTGTTTATGGAATTTGGTGGGGCTACGTATTTCCACACGTGGGAAGACAAACAGGGCATTCATCATAAATGCAGTTTTGAAATAATTCCCGCTACGTGCTGTTCATTATGCTGTCATCAACGATTCTTATAGTCAAATTTTTAACGAAAAATACTTCACGTGAGATGCGTAGCGTCTTAAAAGGAAGGAGCTGTTAAAGCAAGTATTATTAACAATACATTCGTTGACTGGTTATTAAGCCAAAGAGTTTACAAATGTTGTTAGAGTTCCGTGAAAGCCGTGAAGTCCATTCTCAATGCCGATGAATCTGCAGTAAACACAATGAAAAATTACCACAATAAACCAACAAAGAGATAACTCTGAAATTGTACCTTATTTGGAACAGCTATTTTGCTCTCCTGTGCCGAGAAGTGGTTTTGATGGGAACGATGTGTCTCGCTCCCTGTTCAAAATAGACTTCGTACCCCACAGAACTCATTATCTCGCTGGCTGTTCAAATCGACTTCGCAACACATCGAACTATTCCAATGCACGTTCGAATTCAAGCCATATTAAAATACGACGCATGCGATTTCATTTGAGAGATGTATTTCACGGAACATAGCATATTAAAACATTAAAGTATCGGCTTTGTGGAAACAGCGGAAAGGAACAATGCGCATTGTTAAAATATAGCAACACCAAATTGGCCGTTTCGAGACTGGCTCACAAACAGCGCCTAGAAGAACACGAACTAGAACGTCCATTCATCAAATTCCGATATTAGTTTACTTACAAGGTCATAATGGTTTCTCCTGCTTCCTACAGAGAATATTTGGAATAAGTGCATACGCATGCCAGTAAGACACAAACAAAGCAAGCAATGAAAGAAAGAAGGACCATAAAGCGCAATAAACCTTGGCATCGCTTGTGGAAGCAAAATAAAATCTAATACAGGCTTCACTTTGTACAGCCTAATAATGACTAATTTTGCCAAAGACAGAACAAAAGTCAACTCAGAAACGCTAGTATATCAAGCACACCTCAACCAACGGAGACATATCACATCTAATCCCAACGTTTAGGACAGACAGGTCACAACTCTTCGTGTCTTCGTCAAGTGAGGATACCCGGTCCGGAATTCCAATCGGGAAACACGCAATGCGAATACAAGACATCGTGGAGCACAAGAAACACATGTTACGACTACCTGCTTCCCAGTTCGCATTAAAGCACATCGCCTGCAGAAGAAACTGGAAGAACTTCACTAACTAGCTGCAGTACAGCTGAAGAGGCAATGTGTGTATAACGCAATAATGAGGTGGGTTTGCGTAACCACTGCTGCCGTGGAAAAGCAATAAGTATTGCATATTCTGAGTGTGTGTCTCTAGACTTGGTTATCTAGCACGCAAAGCGCATGCTCCATATTATATTGTCATCTGTTGCCTGTCTGATTCTACCACACTTTTCCACACTATGTCATAAAAAAATTGAACATTTAAAATGTGCCTCCTGATTTTCTCTAGCAATTCTGTCTGAAAGAGTTCTCATTCTAAGACAAATTCAGCTGGATATGACAGATATGATCATAAATGCACACAGGGCTTCCTGTACAATGCCCGTTATTCTTGTCATATTTTCATCAAACTTGAATTTTCCCCACAGATATTCGAAAAATAAGCAGATATCAAATTTCATGAAAATCTGTCCAGTGGGAGCCAAGTTGTTCTGTGCGCACCGACAGTATACAGACAGAAAGACAGACATGACAAAACTAGTAGTCGTTTTCGCAGTTTTGCGAAAGCGCCTAATAAGAGATGAACAAAACTCTGAAACTTGAACGGTTATTGTTATCAATCATGAACGGAGTCTGCTATAGGAGGGGGTGCTTATACGTTCTTAGCCCGACCAGGAAGGAAACAAGCTACAGCGACCAAACTTGGGATTTATTCAACATACTCCCCGCGAAGCTCTATACACTTCTTAGCCCGTTGCTCTAACTTTTGCAAGCCACTCAAAAAAAAATTCAGGCGGTTGTCCGTCCAACCAGGTCTCCGCGGAAACAATGACCTCTGCGTCGGACGAAAAATGGCGACCTTTCCATTGTATTTTCAGTCCAGGGAACAGGTGGTAGTCCGACGGGGTCAGATCCGGAGAATAGGGTGGGTGATAAAGATACTGGAAGCTCAGGTAGGCCAGTTTCTTCTGGGTTGCAAGTGCCCGGTGAGCCGGGGCACTGTCGTGCAAGAACAAAACCCCCTTGGTGACCTTCCCGGGAAGTTTTTTCTTCAAAATGTCCTTCAATTGCACCAGCAGAGATGAGTAATATTCCGCGCTGATAGTTTGGCCCTTTGAAAGATAATCAATGAGGAGGATGACGTCTTGATCCCAAAAAATCGAGGCAAGAACTTTTCCAGCGGATTTTTGCACTCGGAATTTTTTGGAGCGGGGTGAGCCGCTATGCTGCCACTCCATTGATTGTTGCTTTGTCCTCGGGTCATAGTGATATAAGCAGGTTTCGTCGATGGTCACCAATCGCGACAGGAGATCATATGGATCGCGCCGAAAAAAAATTCCAAAAGTTGCTCAGACGCCTGGCACCGTTGACGTTTTTGATCTGCGTTCAGGCATTTCGGGACCCACTTCAAGGAGAGCTTGCGCATGTCCAAATCTTCATGAATGCTGGACCCAACCCACTCACGTGAGATGACCAGTTGCTCAGTTATTGATTTATCCGAAATCCGGCGATCTTCCAAGATTAGCTTGTGAATTTGATCAATAATCTCCGGCGTGGTCACTGTTTTGGGTCGTCCATGACGAGGCGCATCACAGGTGGAAAAATCACAACGTTTAAAATGGGCCACCCAGTTTTTGACGGTGGCATACGATGGTGCATGTCCCCCTAATGTTTCCGTCAGAATGGCGTGAATTTCCTTCGGCGCCTTACCTTGCAGGAAAAAAAAACTTGATGACAGGTCGCGTCTCCATGTTGTTGAAATCGCGCGCGTCGCCTGCCATGCTTCCTTTCAGCCTCTGTAACAAGAAAAGATTGCAATTCGGCACATGGACAGGCCCCTCTTTCCAACGACACTATCGATTCCGTCCTACATCGGGAAGTATGTCGGGCTAAGGACTTAACAGCACCTCCTCGTACTAAAGTACGTTTAATTTTGCCTTCACCATACAGCAAGAGTTAACCAAATAAGGTCACATTCTCAATGTATGTTTGGAAACACCGAAACCAAATAATTCTGTAGCGAACGTTTACAACATGAAGCCAACATCGCTTTGGAAACAAACACATCGCACTTTTTCGTCTAAATGCGTCACAGTGATTTGAAATTAAACTTCAGCTTGGGTATCTTCTATTCAGGCTGGAATGGGAATAATGCAGCCGACACTTTACTACTCGTACAGATCTCTGGAGACTGTCCAATTCTCTGTGTAACCATGGCATTAAGCCGAACGAGTATGCAACAACGCAAATAGCAGCGACGTGTGTAGCTCGTGTGAAGTATCCACTATTTAATTTTGTTTTATGACATTCGGTACCTCGTTTAAAATTCTTTACATAAATTACGTTTTATTTTAGTATGTTTTGTCTTGCACAGACCAGGTGTCTGTTAACTTCTTCATCCAACTGTTGCAAGATGGACTACTACCACTACTACTACTACTACTACTACTACTATTACTACTACTACTACTACTACTACTACTACTACTACTACTACTACCACTACCACTAATAGATGACAGTAAGTTCTGTCTGAAATGGACCTGGGTTTAGTAAAATCCCGTTGTCATCAGAAAAGTTCTCTGGTCCCGAAATTACGTAACTGCAACTAGTACAAAATTGCCGAAAACGGCACGCAAAAGTACAATACTTGAATATCGTGAAAATGTCTACTTAAAGTCTTAACGTTTTCTGATTATATAATTTCACTCCATATATTGCTTAGTCCGTGGTATCTGATATGGAACATTCCTACCACAAACAGAATTCAGCGCTACCCTCGACCGAATACAAGGAATAGACTGCTGAAAAAAAGAAAAGAGCGTGTTTTCAGGTTTTTGCAGTGCTATATTCAGGTATGCCTTCTTCTGGGGTAGGACGTCCTCTCGCCGGTAATTGGTTCTCGACGTTTCGAGGCCAATGCGACTACCTAATGACTCGACATCATATCCAAAAAAAAAACGCTTATCTAAGAATAAGACAGGTTATGTCGACCGTTCAGCAAAGGAACGTCTGTATCAAAAATTCCAACTTTCACTCGAATATTGAGGATGAGGCTACAGATATACCACGCAATATGGCTATCTGAAAATGCGTACAGTAATGTAAATCTGCGTAGACAGAAAAGCTGTTCAGGTGTCCGAGAGTACCAGTGTGAACGGGTTTTATAGTATTACTTCAAAACTGTCTTTCTTGTGGACGCCTTTATGACGATGGGAACGAATTCTGTGAACGAAATTCTAGTCGTACGTAACTGCAAGCAAACCTTCACGTATTCACACCGGTGAATTTGAGGGTTTCGTCTTTCTGGGATAAGACATTACGTCACTGTGTAACGGGTATCGGTGTTTCGAGAGATCGCAGTCTAGACCCTAGCAGATGATGGGACCACGACTGTTCGAAAGGTCGGTAACAGATTACGTATTGACACAGCATAATATCCCAGAAGAAAGGAATCGTGAGACCTTTTCTTCTTCATATCGCAGCCAGAAAAATTCTGCGTTGCCGAAGATTTTCAGCCAGGTGGCGATTTATCCAGACATTAAGGTGGGTGGGCAAAACGCAGACTCGGCTTCCGTGTGGTAACAGGAACTTCCGTGTGCGCAATGATCGCATGATACTCAGGTATATAGGTGGTTCCGCCTTTAGAATCACACTCATTATCAATATATTCTTCCGCATTTCATGGAACAGGCACAGAAGCCTGTTCCAACTACATTTGTTATCAGCCTTTCCTTGCACATTCCAGACTTCTTCGTTAGATGGGACCGACAAATGTTCCATCTATTTTCTTTCGCAAAACTACATTTTTAGGCGCGTTCGCAAAATTGCGAAAAGGGACTATTAGCTTCGTCACGTCTGTCTGTCCGTGTGTCCTTCCGCGTGGAACAACCCGGCTCTCACTAAAAGCATTTTCATGAAATTTTACATTTGAGTATTTTTCGAAAATCTGTCGAGAAAACTCAAGTTTCATTAAAATCGGACAAGAATAACGGGTAATTTACATGAGACCATTTTTATCCTATCTCGCTCAATTATTCTTAGAATGAGAAATGTTTCGTACAGAAGTTGTAGAGAAAATCAAAACACGCATTTCATGTCCAATAACTTTTTTTAATCGAAAATCGTGCTGTTTATTAGGTAATGTGGAAAAACATTGTAGAGCCGGGCAGGCCACAGAAGACAATATGGCGCATGCGCATTGTATGTTGGATAATAAGGCTACAGACACACACTCAGAATATATAATAATTATAGCTTTTCCACTACAACAATGGTTGCACGAATGCGCCTCATTGTTACGTTATACTTACACTGCCTGTCTTGTTTTAAATTTACTATGAACAATTACAACTACTTGCATATTTTAAGTTCAAAATTCTATCAATAAAATTGTGCTACAATTAATATATTAACATTTCCTTCCTTCCTTCCTTCCTTCCTTCCTTCCTTCCTTACTCACTTACTTACTTCCCATTCCTTCTCTTCCCTCCTTCGCCTACCCGAAAAAATCATGTCAAGATGAAATTCCGAGGCGTTACAACAACACACTCTCGTCCTTATATAACAATCACTGACAATGAGACAATCGTTCATTAAAATATGAATTATTATGAAATATGTTATTTATACTGTGCAAGTTCTTACAATCATCCAACACATGCACTCTGTGATAAACTATTTATGACATATAACAACTCCTACATGTTTCGGCACCCAATCGCCATCCTCAGGGAGTCAATATAACAAAGGTGTATAAACCATCAATTTACAAGGAGCAGCAGAAACTACGAGTAGATTGGCATGTTCGCTTACATACCTGTGTTATGACTCCCTGAGGATAGCACTTCGGTGCCGAAACATGTAGAAACTGATATGTCATGAACGGTATATCGCACAGTGCATATGATGGATGATATATTGATTATTATGAAATATGTTTCAAGACGAACTGTTCAATTAAACCCCAGACCTTCGTACTGTAGGCTCGTGCTTTATGACACCACGTAATTCGACTGGTACATGGACGCCGACTTTCCAGGATTGGGAAGCGACTTGTTACGTGAAAGAGAGGGATAGGGAAAGTGGATGGTGGAGGACAGGAATGACAAGACGTCTCCACCTCGACACGTGTCTTCGCAGACTCTCAACACCGTCATGAGAAGGCAGCCACGTTATGTGCACAACTACGCATGTACAGTACTTTGCAACAGACCTTTACGAGTAACTTTTATCGGTTGCTTGAATAATTTTTAAACTTGCTCTGTTATTGAAAAATAGCATACGTTACATTTATATGAGGATAAACTGCTCAGGAGGACATCTGGGCCGAAGAGGAATAACGTAAATCGGCCATTTAGTGGTACAGTATCTTACGCAACGACGGATATCAGTACCTGACTCTCTGAAGCATGAATTTCTTACCACAGGCGTTTAAATTTCGAATTCCTACCCCACAGTAGCCATTACAAAGACCCGCTATTTAGGGGAAGATCTCCGTTTATTGTGAGAGACTTATTACATCAGTATCGTATTCTGGCCGTGTATCTCGTCAAGGAAGAAGACAAATTAAGAATTCAGAAAGGTAAACTGAAGGAATGTGCGAAATACTGTAGAGGGGGCAGGGAAATGGAAACACACTTATGGATAAGAAGAGGGTAACATTGACACAGGATTGTTCCATATGTCGGCTAAAATATTAGCCTCAGGAGTTTCATATTGCAGAGTGGGTTAATTTAGAAAGGGAGTTGGACGGATTAGTAGGCGGTTACAGCGTCGTCGTCGTCGTCTTCTTCTTCTTCTTGTTATTATTATCCTCCTCCTCCTCCTCCTTCTTCTTCTTCTTCTTCGATAGTACTACTGTCCACTGTGGGCTTTCGCCACCGTTACGGGCTTCTCCAAGTCAGCTCTGTTCTTTTGACCACTCTTTCCAGTTTTTAATTTTTGCATCTATTAATATCCGTTTCTGCACAGTTCCACCACCTATTTCTGGGGCGTCTGCTTAATCTGCTTCCCTGGGAATTATTATGAAATACTTGATTTACATTTCTTTTACTATCCATTATATTAAACCTGATCAATCCAATTCATCCGTCTTATTCTGATACATGAAGGAATATCTAATTCTCCAAACAGCTTAATTAATTCCTCATTATATCGCTTTCTCCAATTTTCATTTCCTTTAATTCCCCCAAACACTCCTCTTAAAACGTCTTTCAAAAGCAGCCAGCCGTTTAGCAATGTCTTTATTCAGTGTCCAAGATTCTGCTTCGTATTGTTGCCACTGGTCTTATTGTCTTATAGATCTTTATTTTTTCTGCTCTGAGTATTTACATTTGTAATTCTTTGTTTCAATCTCTGGTCTTAATTCATTTGTATTTTTTAGCATTTTAGAAAGTACAGTCTTTCACTATTTCAAAATTATGTGTAACAATCTTTACATATTCATTTCCACTGTAGGGTTTTCGTAATGCCATCATAAATTTTTGTCTTTTTTTCATTTATTTCTAATCCAAGGTTATTTATCTGTTCTAGCAGTGAAGTAAATACTTACTGTACATCTTGTAACCTTATTCCCACAATAAACACATCTTCAGCAATGCCATAATTTGACTACATTTGTCAAATATGACTCCCTGTGTTTCTACTTGAGATCTTCTAACTGAAATTTCCAACACCAGTTACGGCATGATACTGCACAACAAAACGCGATCTAAACAAGGTAAAAAATTTATTAACTCTCCTTGAAGACGTTTCTGTTTCTCTTCCTCTTCACCCGAAAGCCGGGTTTCTACACAATACGTAAAACAGGACCGCATTTCCTTACCAAAGCATACTTCTTACGCATCACATGTATCACTGAATCGCAGCCAGACAAATTACAGCCTAATATTACAACAGGGCACAAATGCAAACAACCTTAAACTGTGACATTAATGGCATATGCTAGCTGAAACTTCCCATTAATTTTGTACTACTGAAAACTGATATTATGCTTCTGCAAGTGCAGACATGTAACGAAAGTTTTATACACGTAATTGGGCACTAAAAGGCCCGTAGCAAAGGGCAAAACATGCAGAGATGAATTGGGAGATGATGGTTCAAAGCATGTATTGGATCTCCAATGCTACCGGAACTTGCTCAGGAATGTGCTGTCAGCAAAGTTGTGTACAACAAAGGGGCTATCATTTGTCCGTGTCGAGTATCCTGTACCATCAGCTTTATTCGAAACGTAGACATGGTACAGTACTGTGAAGGTTTGTTCTCAGTACAATCTCGTATAACGTATGTTATATCCATGTCCAAGTACGAACAGACACATCCAGTTGTTTCTTACTCATATACTTTTAACACAGCTCTGTGATTGTCATTATTAGGCACATTTTCTATAGCCACTGTAAGACTGCAGAAACCACATACAAGGAATTCAGTTCTTATGGCAAAGATTGACAGCTTCCTGCATTTTCGCTTCTTGTGGCACTTACCGTTTTTTTTTGCCCGGAGCGAGTAATCACAATGGCCGCCCCTAAGAGAAATTATGAATTTTAAACAAGTCACAATCATTAATTGAATTTCATTATGTTTCTCTTCTATTTTAACCACTAAACATTTTGTTTTACTTTTGTTTCTCTTTTATTTAAAGCATTAGTTTTGCTGATCCTTAGACTGTGCCGCTCGTGGCAGCTGCACCACTGCCCCCTCCCCCCAGCTACGCCCCTGTTTTTTCCTTCACGCAGATACCATAACCTCAGTTGCAGTCAGCGACAATCACACTTCAACGAATTCACATAATAGTTGAAGAATAAGAGACCAACTTGATGTCACTAGTTATTAAGTTTCATTTCACTTCTTCTATGCTCAATATGTTTCGGACATTAATACATCCATCATCAGGAGCCTGCGACTTTTCTGTTGTATCACCACACATTGGTCGTGTGTTCTTCTTTCGATGTGTGTTGGAGTTTCAGTGTGGCTGGGTTGGGGTAGTATCCGTGTAGCAGGCTGAAGCACAACTTGTGAGGATAACGGTCGGTAGACCGTTGTACATTGTTCGGTAAACATAGCTTTTTCATAAAAAGGAGGATACTTATAGCAAGACCTGCCACTGAAGCTACTACCGAAACGACAGTTAAAATCGTCTGGTGAGCAAAGGTTTTCCATGGCTCCTGTATCTGTGTTTATCCTTGACTTTTAAACTCGTCATTAACAACTCAAACGAAAATGCAGAAATCCGAATGGTGCAAGTTAAGGACTCTACGCACATGACATGTGGTTTATTTCAAAGTACTGCTGTTCTCGTCATTACTTCCTCTACGCAGTAAAATGGTTTTCCATTTTTTTATCTGCAACAGGGTCGTAAAGTATATACTGTTCTGTCTTTAATGCCTAATTTATGACTAGTTATGCTGCTTTATTTATATTATTATCCCTGTCATTACCATACGCATTACACCTCCGTTGTTTGTGGGTCAACCTTATATTCTAAACAAGGTATCGGGCTGAAAATATTTTCAAATCGAACATGTCACCACCATCTTCTTTTATTTTAATAACAGAAATTTTTATTTGCTTTCTTTCTTTTTGCATCAACTACTACGTAAAATCCTGCATCATTAACATCCAACACAACTGGATAGTGGATTAACTGCTTAACGACTTAGTCACAAGACGATCAACCAGTCCATTTTGGTGTCGAGCCCTTCCTGGCTTTCATGACCAGTCTTGGGTCGCCCTCTCTTACAAGAGTGAGGGTCTGTTAGATTGTCGTTTCAGTCACAGTGTTTGTCGGCTTCGCATGTTAACATACATACAAATTCTGTAAGACTCAGAACTATGCACAGTACACAATAAATGCATGGCCTCCCATCTCAGTCCAGGCCCTGTAGCTACCTAGCGCTACAACGGCAGCCTGACCGCCGCCCAAGTTGAGCACACCTATATTTTGTGTAGTGGACTTCGCTTTGTCCAGTGTTGCGAACATCTGCATCATCATGATTGCATGCGACTTTGTTTGCTGCCTGCATAATTTTATGACAAAGTCAAATGTACGAAATATGGACGATACATGAAACTCGCGAGTCGGTGTGCTCCTTGGAAATGTGCCCATTGTGTTGCAGCCGCTGCAGTCCTAGAACATGGGCGTCGCCCGCAAACACCCAGGAGGGACAGACATGTCATCATAGAACTCGTGATCGTTCTACGGATGGTTAATTTAACGTTAGCGTTTTATCGTTCACTTTTGAATAGGAAGTAGGCGCTACAGACGTTCTGAAGGACTCTACTTGAATGGTTTGTGTAGATTCTCCCTGTACTCCTACCAAACGTTACACCGAGATATTTCACATTGTTTACAAAGGAAATACTCCGTATCAGAGGACCGTGCATCGTGGTGTGTTCTTATAATGAAAGCCAACGAGATGCACTACTTGTCAGATTTATTTGCTAAAGTGCTCTACATGTTTCGGACAAGTCCACTGTCCATCATCAGGAGTATCTCAACACTGCATACACGCAATACGTATTTGTCATGCTAGTTCTGTTTGCGTCTGTTAGCGTGGACAGGATCCTGACCACGCTAACAGACGCCAACAGAACTAGCACGACAAATACCTAGTGCGTGTATGCAGTGTTGAGATATTCCTGATGGACAGTGGACTTGTCCGAAACATGTAGAATACTTCATCAAATAAATCTGAGAAACAGTGCATCTCGTTGGCTTTCATTGTAAGAAATATTCCGTCCTTTCCCTTTAAGATGAGACACAGCCAGTCCGTGTCCACGACAGAAACAGAGGAAAGATAATCTCGTATGTGTTTTCCACATTTAAATGAAGAATTTCTTTTTTGCTTTGGTGTATTTGGAGAGCAACCAACAAACTTAGCATCCGTTCTGGCTTGAAACAAAAACCAAACATGACTACAACTAATTGCCTGCTTATAGTCTTCTACAATACAATGTTCTGACCATAGTAATTCTCATGTCATGTTGATTGGACTCAGATTAACCAGTGTGTATGTGTGTGCGGGCGTACGTGCGTGTGTGGGCGCAAGCGCCACGCGCGGCCCTCGTTTATGTGACGTTGTCCAACTGTCCGACTATTTACGGAAAATAAGACACATACAAAAATTACCATCCGTTCAACGGAATATTCTGACGTCAGAATTAATAACAAAGTTGGTACCGCATGCCGCTACTGACGCTTAAGAGACCAAGTCTGAGATCGATACACAGTTCCCTTAGTAATCTACTACAGACCATGGCACAGTTTTTGTATACATACACCAGTACAACTTGTTTGGTGCTGAACAACAGAAACACAGCTACATTGCTATGTCACGCTTCTCTAAATGCTGACCTTCTGTCATTCCACTTAACAAAGAGATAACACTCACTGTGCCACTTCCGACAAGTAGTCAAATTCCGGTCATATACAATTATCTAGCATAAAAGCCATTCCACAAATTCAGCGCTTACATCACTCGTTATTTAAGCTCGAACCGTGTTGGAATGTTCCTACTAACTTCATGACATCCCAACTGCCTTAAGCAGGAATTTCCATAAAACATATTTTTGAAATTTGAGCTTTCTAAAGAAGTTTGTACAAACACACTTTCTAATCAATATAACGAAGCCTAGTACGTTTTATGACAGTGATGGATTTTATGGCCATCATCAATTCATTTGGTGAAACTTACCAAAGTATTTCAGGTATACACGCCCATAGTGAGAAAGCTTTTAACGTGTGTACAGTATGTGCTATTAACAACGCCTTCAGTAAATTTTAATATGAAATTTACAGAGTAAGAGCTCTTCTCCCTTGAAGAACGAGGCATTCGTGACACATATCTATTAAATTATAAGACGTCACATCCAAGAAGACAGTAAGCTGCGGACTCACCAACACGAGAATCTCAAATCTCACGGTGTTGATAAGTTTTCTTTTCTCCACTATTAATGAAATACGAATGAGGCTCTTTATTTTTACTTTCAATGTCCATACGAGATTAGTCAAGCAGTAATTCGGAAAAAATTAAAAAATCAGTTGCGCACTTTTACGACAGCCGATCGCCAGGCAGTATCAGACTGACTACACATAACAGAATTACGTCGAATTACCGAGAGGGAATGGAAAGCGGTGAACCATGTAACTCAAATTCAGCAAGAAACGGAACCATTACCCGACTGTGGGACCCGCAATGATTCTCATACTGGAATTGTACTGCAGGGCGAGAAAGATCGGCTGCACGCAAGGAATCGTTAATAGCAGCACAGCTTAAACAACTGGCATTTATTACGACGGTGCCCTACTTGCGTTTGTTTTTACAGAGTCTTTACAATCAACAACTCTTGGCCGATGACGCCAATCCGCGGCTCCGACGCACGATATTCGTCACTCAGTAAAGCTTTCTACAAAATAACGAGTATTCATTTTTGAACTACAGCGACCGTAAAGCAAGAAAACTGACTACTGACCTGCGAGCATACGGGCTCTTTGAAACGATGGTCACCTCTGCACTATGTTAATTAGCATTACGCAAATTTTTCTTACGGCGAGACGCTTTTAACGCTCCGACGTGGTCCATGTAGCCGAGTTTAACGCGTGTAAAGGACAAGATGGAAGTCCAAGAAGAGATATTCAATTTGAAAATAATATATTCCGAGAATATGGACACAGTAAAAGAAAACTGCCATTCTTATCGAAATTGACACTTTTCTTCCTCTTGGAGAGTCGATGAGATATAAAAACTGAAACACCAGGATATGAAGGCTTTAAGAAGTCAAAGACTGAAGAGGTTGATTTAAACAGACAAAATACAGAGGTACTGGATGAAGTTTAGAAAAAGATAAAACTGTTCCTGCGCCTAAGCAGTCAAGACCTCGATATCAGACGTAGATCAATAGTCACTCAAGGCTGCTTTATTCCCAAGGTGGGTGACGGGCTGTGCCTCAGAGCCAATCTGAACGGGGTGAAGAGAAAAGTTACCGCCTCCGCCGGTAATCCAATTCGACATTAGACAGTACAAACATACTCGCCGAAGCACGAGACGAATAAACGCATGGCATTAATGGCGACGACTACACAAAAGAAAATGTAAAAGTGACATGCAAAGAGCAGTAGAGTAAAGCAATAACGTGCTTGTAAAGAATGGTGTTACGAGATACGAGCCTCTCCCATCATCATCATCAGCAGGAGCAGTAACAACATGGTGTAAGCCACTCCCAAGTTTGTTTCTCTCCAAGGGTGTTGTCTGTCAGTCTTTCCCTTTATAGACACGCGTTTCTTCTGTCCGTCGGAATGTACACGTACAGTCACTTGGCGGTGAGTATATCGTCCTCTATTAATAAAAGTTGTGGCCTCCTGCAAGTTTAATCCGTAACAATTCCAAGTGAATTACACACAATTCGTGATAGGAACCTCTGACTATAATAGGAACCTCTGACTAAACACAATAAAAATACAGAAGCCGTCGGGGTCTCACGACGAGACAGAAAGGGTAACGCTGTGACGAAGAACAGGGAGGAAAAATAGATGACTTTCGCAAAAATTTTACGCGAGGCACACGACTGTATTATAAGTTGTCTATAATTTAACTTCATGTTATAATAACCCTTTAGAAAGCAACTTTATAAAATCAGAAGTTTCCAACAATTAATATTTTTTACAGCAATTAGTCTTCGTTAAACATCAACAATACCCTCAACTCTCTCTTGTACGACCACCCAGACGTTACCTATGAATACTGTATAGGTTGCACATAAAATGTTACCATGAGATAACCTTATTTAGCAACTTAACCTTCATCGGGGGCCTAGTTTGAATGTCTCAAGGCCAGTGCTTATTAACACATTAATCAACACCGTATACAATGCGAGTGTTTACCAGATGAGTCATGACATTGTAAATGGACGCCTATATTATATCTATGTCGCCACACAGGACATGAAGCACGACGGGAGCAGAACTTCATCTATATTCTGCACTCAATATGCATAGCAATGACACACCGGTTGCTTACAGTAACACCACAGTAAGTTCACGAGCTGAAGATTCAACCGTTATTAATCCTGACACACTGTGACCACGCTTGGAAATGTTCCTGTGTGCCTACAGATACATATCAGCAGTTAACCACAATACCTGCAAGTGCAAGCAACGGAATCGTGTCCTTCTTGCTGTCGATTCATAATCATACTGACATAACATAGTAGTGTTTCTACAAAATTAGTAAAAAGAAGGTAGTGTTAGAATGCATTTAATGCAACCCTGACCTCTACACATGAAATACCAGCTATATTAGTCTGTGATATGCCAAATAACTATTAACTCTATCAAAAGAACGCCTAAAAATATAATATAAACTAAATTAAACTTCCACACACACAGACAAGGTCTGAAATATAACAGGCTTCTTGCAATAACACATGGCTTTGCAAGTCTAAAACTGCAAGGTCGGCGATGGATTGCAGCCTCCACTTTACAAAGTTTTCTTTACACATTTATCGACAGGACAGACACAAATGCCTTTCTTTTTGTCATTAATCGGAAGTCAGAATTTTTCGGTTCAGCTATGGGGCCAAACTTATAAATAACTCTTATGACAGAGAGTAAGATTAAAATAAACTCAAGCGTAGGATAGCTCGTGGGAGGTTCCATTTGTGATGCGGAAGACAGCAATGTATGGGCGTCAGGAAAGCTACATTCGGACTTACGATGAATACACATTGGTGCGCAACGAAAGATCTGTACTTTGACGCATATAAATACACCCATGTTTCATACAGCGAAACCTCTTTTCATCTCATCGTTTAACGCTTAACAAAAAATAAGAAGAAAAAATCCTTCTTCGGCAGCTGAGAGATGCCGCAGCTATTCAATAACCCGCAGCAGCTGATGAAACCCAACGTTACATTGTCGTCTTAAGAACACGCCAGTGAGCGAAATAAATCCATTCCACATTCACCATGCTTTTAAGATCCATTTTATTAATATATTTTAATCTAGGAGTAGATCTTCAAAGCGCTCTGTTTCCTTCAACCTTTCCAACCAAAACTTTCTATGCGTGCTCCCCCCCCCCCTTTCCCCAACAAGTTCAAAGTTGAAATAAATTAAGCCTTATTATCTTATGACGTGCGCATTCATAAATTCTCGACAGGTTTCCTGTTTTCTACGGCGAAATCAAAGAGGCTACGGTCAGGCCTACACTTGTATCTCCGTGTCATGTCAAGAACAACAGGAGGCTATGAACTAACCAATGGGAGGAAGAGTCGTCGTCACGTTCCGGCAGTCCTTATTTCTGGGGAAACGAGCCAGTTGCGTACATAAAGGAGAGTGGCTGGACAACAGATTGAGGGAAAGAATAGCAGCATTCCTACCAGGAATTAGGCCTTAACCCGATCATCCACACCTAACGGATTATACCCATTTCTCGCTAATCCTTCCTGGAGCATACCGAAGTAACGAATTGAAATACCATGACTCACTTCTATTACATTCTTGCATTATGATTTCAAAGCACAGTTTTATCATTCTTTCTTATTCTGAATATTACTGTTATGTCAGAAGGGCGGTGCACCGAACGACACTCAAGTAGTCACATCTACGAAGGTGACAAAATCTCGCACAGGTGTGTACTTATTTGCATCTGAGAATCGAATCCGTGTCAGTCTCCGGCTGCATCAGCGAACTTCTTATTACGGCCTGTGCTTAAAAAAACTGCATTACAGCGAATGAAGTGAAAAGAGAGACTCAAAGTAATATGGTATCAACAGAGACTGCGTCGGGAAATATTGCTTGAATGTAGAAGACGGGCTTTCTACTTATGACAATTGGGTTTTTCACACAGTACCAAAAAGAATATTGCATAAAACACTGAAAAAAAAATTGCAACCGAATGAACAGAACTGGTTACAACGATGGCAAAAAGTGTATTAATAAGAATAGAAGAGATTAGAAAATTAAAAGTTGCAGACGGACAACACAAAGAAAACAAGCGTTTGACAGAGAAAGAATAACAAAGAAACCAAAATTAAACTTCCACCTTAATTCGACACAGCACAGAAATAAAGGCAACAGAAATACAAGCAATGAAAGAATAAGTAAAGACTGTTCCTGTCCATGCCACAGAAGTTATATGCAGGACTGGAGATCCAGTTCCACTAATTCTTAAACTAGGCAACTGACACAATAAGTGACAGCTCGTAGCCTAGAAATTACACCGTTTATGCTAACCCGTCGCCACAGGCACTGGAAAGCTTTGCAAGTCCGGTAAGAGCGGTCTGTGTTTAAGATCAAAAATTAATTCCAACTATCTCGTCTTGAGGTTGAGTTAAGCGATAACACAATTGTTATGAAGTCCCTTTTACCTTTAAAATGAGTCAGCAGTGTAGAGATTAGTTGAACAATAAGACAGAGGTGGTTCAGTTCATTCTGTATGCGCCAGTACAAAGGCGTCTGAACGGTATATCCATGAACCTGAAAGTTCGGAAAGAGGTTTCACTCCGCCCGTAAACTTGCAATTTGTGCTGCTTACGTAGTTTTCCTCAGCAAGTTGAGGGCACATGCCGGAATGTGCCTTAAAAGCAACAGTATGCCTCCGGTTTACACTCAAATTACCTACTTTGTATATGAATCTTGGACTGTCCCTTGAGGTTTTCTCTGTTCCTTCCAGGACAGTGTCACGACACTGTTTTTGTTATGAATACTTTATTCTTTCTCCCTGCTGATTTATCATATTTACTCAATCAAAGACAAATCACTGCATGCTCCACAAGTTCGGTAGGTAATGCTTCATCCCTCAATCCAGGACAAGCATAAGTTTTGGAATATATAATGGCGTAGTATTATAAAGCTCTAGCTTCTAACAAAGTTGCATTCTGGATCGAGTTAGTTATTTTTCCATTCTTTACTGCGGAGAATTCGCACTTAATGTTGCAATTTCAGATATTCTAAATCAGCAATGCTGAAGTGTATCTACCAGCCATTTTCATAACTGACAAAAAAACGTGCATATAGAAACTGTTAAATCGCGTTCCATTCCAATCTCTAAATATCGTTTTTTCTTCAGAAATCATGTTGATAAATATTTGTATACATTAGTTAACTGAGGCTTCTTAAAAGACTCCTCCATCACCTGCATCGAAGAGCGATTTACAACTGAGTGCCAGCAAGCCCGCCTTCCGTGTTTCACTTTCACTTATTACGGCAAAAACGAAGTATTTGTTCGTCTTGTAGCGGCGGCAAATGTTTGCTTTAAAATCAATATTCTGGACCATAAACGTAAGCCGAAGACGCAGTGGTAGATGCAGTCTTCGAAAGTTTAAGCAGGCCAGCCGGACTCAGTGCAATGCGGGTTTAATTTATCTGAAAGTTTGACAAACACAGATAAAGCTACTTATTTTTACAGATGATGTATAAACTTAAAAAAGATTCCTCAAAATAGTTACGGCTTTAAAACCTCGAGACAGATAAAGTGGCCGCGGGCCAGCTGGCAAAGAGGCATTCTGGAAACACTGGAGATAGTGATTTTCAAGAAGAAAAAAATAGGGCAGACGGACGGTGATATATAAACCAAATACAATGACAACATTACACATCGAGGAAACAAAAATCACAAGTATGAAGTTTTATAAAACATTTTCTTCATACAACGCATGCAACACGGGCTTAACTGCCCTTAACAAAGGGTCCTTCAATTGCCACACTGCCCATCTTGCTTATGTACTCATTACTATTCGGCATCTCACGACACATCGTAGTATTTTAACTGCATTGTGAACATGCACCTACATACTTACTGTATTAACACAATAAACTTCGGACCACGTATCCAAGTATTCATAAATGAAGCTAAATTCATACAGCCGGAAAACTACTTATTATTATCGTTTGTTCCGTCTTCGGGTGTTACTTAGTTCACCTAAATTATAATTTGACGTTTTACGAAAGTAATTGTGAATACTGTCAAAAATCATTCTTAAACCTAAGAAATCTGCTGGGAAAACCTAACATACCCCAAGAAATGCTGCCTTTAGGGTGGTGCTGGAGACGCATTCCATCCATGTTTGGACATTTCAAACTCTTGTGCAGCGTCTTAGGCACACATAGGTTGTGGCACGACTGTTGGCAATACTGTCACTTGTTCCATACCCCACTGCTGGTAACTTCATAATATAATTTAGGATATGTCATGATTTCACGGTAACACAAAATTTCAATATTATCCTTATCAGGGACACCTACATCAGAGATAAAACGGTTTACGTGTTGTGAACTAATGTAATATCATATCTAGTGTGCTATATCTCTTTACTAGATATCAGTGTGACGTCCTGGCAAATTTAACACCCTCGCCTTCCGCAACACCTTTGGAGTATATTTATGCAATGGGACTGACACTCTTATTACGTACTTTGTCAAAAAGATTTCCCGCTGCATATGCTTAGCTACACATCATGTCTGGTTATGTATTTCACTGATAATAAAATCATGCAACCTGACGTACTATACTGTAAGATTTCCTTATCAGGCTATATTTTCTTCATATACCTGAGAATGAGTGCACCATTAAGCATGAATCTCCCGTAGTTGAATACATCAGCAATCTGAACCTGTGTAGATTCGATATAGAGATCTCAGTTCCCGGAAATAACCGTCTTTGTTTAAAACATGCGTTCCACACAAATCTGTACACTTCAGATTTGAATAAATCATGGGTGTGCCGACCAAGGAATGACTTCTGTTTGCAAGCCAGACTTTTATCTTCTTCTGATCTTACTAGTTTCAAAGGCAAATGGTCTTGTCTCGCACACTTCATTGTGTGTAGTTACAACACGGCTCTATGAAGTTCTGATATACTGTGGTTCCAGCAAGTTAAAAAAAACGCTTTTGCAATGTGCATTTAAAGCTCCTAAAATACCTCACCCGCACTCACTCCTGCAGATTGTTTTCCCTTCTACTTTCGAAAAACATAAAGGAGGATATCCTGTTGTTCGTATATGCAGAACTCTTCAGACCGTGTTACTATTCCAAACGAACAAAGCGGTGGATGGTCGACGTCAAGCCCCCGTCGCTTTACCCCAGGAAACAGACCCGGTAACCATGCACAGGGTGGTGGCCCTCGGCCCGGTATGGATTGGTGCGGAAAATCTGACCCCCACCATGGTTCGAACCCCGGACGTTCCAGGCCGTAGCGAGTCGCTATACAAAAGCGTAAATGGCACACATGTTTATCGCTCTGTTAAATTTCTGACGTGCTACTTTGTTGTTGTTGTTGTTGTTGTTGTTGTAGCTGCTGCTGTTGTTGTTGTTGTTGTTGTTGTTGTTGTTGTAGCTGCTGTTGTTGTTGTTGTTGTTGTTGTTGTTGTTGTTGTTGCTTTCGTCGTCGTCGTCATTGACAAGCAAACTATCAGAAACTGAGTACCCACCTTTTGTCTTGCTCAGCTGGCGTCTCCCACTGACAGGACACAAATTCGTCTTCGCTGTTAAGCTTCACAAAAAATACCCAATAAAGAAAATGCTCCAGTGACATTCGTCATGCAGCCTTCCGTTCATATTTTTACTTCTTCGTCTGCCATAAAAAATAGACTAAATAAAAACCGTAATTTTTCAGCCTAAGATACTACATCTATGGCTTTTGGCACACAGAACTTTAATATACGTCATAAACTATTTCAAAATACAGTATCGAAAAGAATATTACGACTCGGAAAAGTGCACGAAAGGAAAGCAGTAATGCTAACCACTAATATACAAACCACATCCTAAATTGTATTATAGGAAGTGGCCAAATAACCGCTTATCAGTTGCGGAGTTTGTGTAACTGAGCACAGCATTCTGAAAGGAGCATCTGTCTATAGAACAGGATGCATCGTCGACTAACTGGAATCAGAAGTCACAAGAATTTGTTCCAGCGGCGAAAGGCGAAAGAAAATGATACTGAATTGAATGTAATGGAAATGAATAAATTAGTACTGTATTTTACCGACGTCATGAACTTAGGATCAAATGGAATGTCGTTACGTTAGGCCGTGTTATGAGCGAGGTAAGCCACTGTAGCAGGGGTAAATAATTATTTTCATTCCCGCGACGGATGTTGCTTTTTAGACAATACTACGTGCATCGCATACTATGCTCGAATGCGTTTTGTTTCATTCGTCGCCATTCATTACTTACTTACTTACTCACTCTATGGAGCAGAGTCCTACTTCATAAGCTAACACGCTCTCAGGTAGTCAAGGATTCCCCGCATTTTACGGAACCAGAGGGTTCATTACCGCGTTTACAAGTGCCCGCCAAATGTCCCTATCCTGAGCCAGATCAATCCAGTCCATGGGCCCTATCCCGCTGCCTGAAAAACCATTTTAATATTATCCTCCCGTCTATGCCTGGGTCTTCCAAGTGGTCTCGTTCGTTCAGGTTTCCCCACTAATACCCTGTATGCACCTCTCCTCTCCCCCATACGTGCTATATGCCCCGCTCATCTCAATCTTCTCGATTTGATCACTCGAATAATATATGGTGAGGAGCAGAGATGAGTAAGCCCCTCATTATGCTGTTTTCTCCACTCCCCTCATACCTCGTTCCTTTTAGCCCCAAATATTCTGCTCAGCACCCTCTTCTCAAACACCCTCAGTTTACGTTCCTCCCTCAATGTGAGCGACCACGTTTCACACTCTTACAAAATAAAAGGCAAAATTATTGATCTCTTATATCTTAATCTTTAAGTGTTTGGATAGAAAACTGGAAGACAAAAGATTCTGTACCGAATGATAACAAGCATTCCCTGACTTCAATTTCCCCTGAATTTCTTCCTGAATAGAATTTTGATTTGTTAAGGTTGTTCCCAAATATCTGAACTCTTCAAACCTCGCAAAGGAACTATTATCAGTCATCATACTGTGAGTTCGCCCTGCATTCTGATCTCAGGACATGACCATGTACTTAGTTTTATCAGCATTAACTTCTAGTCCAATCTCCTTCCTTGCAACTACTAAAGCGTCTTTGTTGTTCTCTAGTGTATGTACGTGTCCGCAGAATACATTAACATCATCAGCATGAACCAAAAGATGATATGTACCATTTAATTTCAAGCTATCCTGTTTTACCTGAACCCTGAACTCTGAAGCAAAGTTTGAAAGGCAATGGCGATAAAGCATCTCCTTGTTTCAAAACACTCTTAATAAGAAACACGTCCGACAAATGTTTGCCTACTCGGAATATGATAAAGGTTTCATTCAGACAAAACTGTATGAGCCTCACCCGTTTCAATGGGACATCAAACTCAATGAGAATATTGTACAAACCTCCCTCCTAACTGAATCATAGATTTTCTTGAAGTATATAAATAGATGATACAGCTTCATTGTATTCCCATTTTTTCTCGAGTATTTGACGGATGCACAATATATGATTAGTAGTTGACCTGTTTTGTCGAAATACACATTGATTATCCCCAATAATTTCCTCCGAATAACGAGTTAACCTTGACAGCAGGATGTTGGATACAATGTGTTTGTGTATTTGACAAAAGTGAAATGCCTCCATAATGACTACAGTCTGTTTTATCACCCTTCTTTTAAATAGGTAAACTAATCGATTCCTTCCACTCTTCAGGAAATACCTTCTTATTCCAAATAGAATTAGTAAGTTTAGTGATCTCAGAGCGGATTTTTCTACCCCTTGCTTTAATCAATTCTGCTGGAATTTGATCAATACCCGGTGATTTGTGTCTTTTTAGCTTTTCAATAGCTACCTCAACCTCAAAGGCACTCGGCTCAGTCACTAGTTGTTCTGCGGTACGTATTTCTGTCTGCCTATCATCATTAACCTCATGTGCATTGAACAGCTGAGAGAAACAATTCTTCCTCCTAGCCAAAATTCTGTTGGAGTCTAAAACCAGATCACCCTTCCCATCCTTTATTATATTTGTTCTAGGCTGGTAACCCTTCTTAAAGTCACCGATGACCATATGCAAGTCTCTGATATTCTTGTTCTTACTGTTTGTTTCGAGTTGATTAATTTTAGCTTTCTGATATTTCTTCGTCTGTTCATGAAATGTCTACTACCTTCACATTTTATTTAGTTCAGATTATCTACATTACTTTGGTTTGGTTCCTGTAACTACTCAATTTTAGCCTGCTTCCTTTGACCTAAAAATCGTGAACATTCCAAAATTTATGCTGCTTTTCACATAGACCTCGACACTCTTTAGCTGAGGTTTTGATATTCTCTTTAATGTTCTCCCAAGCCCTATTTATATCCTCTCTATCAATTAGTTATCCACATCTGCAAACCTGTTTGAGATCTTGATCTGGTACTGTTTACTAACCTTCAGCTCATTTAGCTTCCTGAGATTATATCTCTCCACATCAACAACCGTGCTGCTTGTTTAATTACTGTCAATCTTTTTCTAACTTCTGCAAATACAAGATGATGATCAGTATCACAGTCGTCTGAAAGATCGAAGATGGAGTATACTCGAATGTATCTCCTAATTGTCAATAGGTGATAAATCTGGTTGTGGGTCTTCCCATCGGGAATGATCCAGTGTATGTGTGAATGTTTCGGTGCGGGAACATCGTGCTCTTAAAAACTTGTTTTTATTGGCAACGTTTACTATTCTAACGCCATTATCAATACTATCCCGATGTAGACTCTCATTCCCAATTTTAGGTTTGAAAATATCCTCTCTCCCCACTTTTTCATTACAATCACCTAACAGAATTTTCACGTGATACTTAGGAAAATGATCGAAAACCTGCTCTAATTCCTTATAAAGCTGTCTTTAAATCATCACTTTTCTCCTCAATTGGTGCATGCACATTCAAAACAATGATATTACACTAGTGACCTCTCATAACTACATACGACACCATTAACAAACACTACCCTCTAAATGTTCAAAGAAAATGACATAGCTGTAGCGATACATATGATTATAAAACAGATTTTATAATCTCATGTATTCCTACAGCTATAAAATTTCCTTTTTAGATTTTCTGTTACATAAGGCCTGGTGGCTGCTTTATTCAGCCGAAACATGTAGCTACTTTGGATTTACTATTTAAAAAGTTCTGTATCAACGGATTACGTCCTTAGTATTGCGTATTATACAAACACGACAGAGATGTCACGCCTGAAGATAGACAAATACATTCTGAATAAATAACTATGTTTAGGCCTTGCTGTCTAACAGTTGTGAATTCACTATAGGCTATTCCACGAAATTTTTCAACTTGTCGTCCGATCACTCCACGCTATAGACCTAATCAAGATTAGGCTCCCTTGGCTTAAATTCTGCATTTCCTCTTCTTTCCCCCATCCTTCAGCCTCACACCCTCCAACCCGCCACTTTACTTCTGCCGCTAAGCCATTAGCTACTACTACTACAACAACAGCGTTTACTTTTATGACGTAGTATCACCAAAATACAGTGCTGGGAGGCTACAAAATCCTCCCACAGCATTAGCACAGAGTGTTTGCATACACCGTAAACCGAACGATTCGTATGCAGACCAGATATTTTGTCACTGCTGTTATGCAAAGTAATGTGAGAATTTCAAACTTTTCGCCGTGCATTTGGTTATGAAATCGTGTAAGCAGATTTTTTCCGTGGCGCAACAGTCCAACTCAGGTCTAGGCCGCCTCATTGTTGCGGTTTCTAGATCACACACAGACACAAACACACACACACCCTGATGGACTCCTCCGAACGAGTGATCAGCCCATCGCAGAAGCCGCTACCAATATAACACACAACAAACACAAGAGACAAGCATCCATGCCCTCATTGAGATTCGAACCCGCAATCCCATCAAACAAGCGGCCGCCCACCTAAGGCTTTGATCGCACGGCCATCAGGATCGGAAATTAAATTCTTACGTAATTAAAAAGTGACAAGCAAATCATGGATTTGATGCTACGCTATATATTACGCTTAACAAAAACAACTGACCTCTGTACACTACTAATAACAGAAATGTCTCTGGCCACTCAAAGATTGGGTTCACTCTTTAAAATCTTGCTAGATGTATATATATATATATGTGTGTGTGTGTGTGTGTGTGTGTGCCTCTAACACACACATGTGTGTGTGTATGGGGGGATGTGGGTGGGTGGACAGGTAGGGGCGCTTGCGTACATTTAACTAAGCCATATTCTCTCCCTTGTCTGCATAAGGATTTTGAATATCACTGCAACACAAGACACTAATCCTCTTACAGGACTTCAGTAGAAATGAACAGTGCTAAATGAGTTCATACGTAACTGAGTTTTTGAGCGCATGTTTAGCTCTGATAAATCCAATATATTCGTTGTTTCAGACGACATACATGTTTCTGGCTTAAGCTCAATCAAAGTTATTCAACACAAGGTCATGAAAACCTTCTTTAAATTAATGCATTCACTTCTTTTCAAGCAACAATGCGCACTTCGCTGACATGAACAGCAGTCGTTCCTCCACAACATACGCGATTGGCATATTCCCTAAATAAAATCACCCAACACCCCTCACATCAACACGAAACCAAAAGGAATTAAAGCCTTAAGGGAATCAAAATAAGCGACCGGGCTCTGCAGAGCACCTTTAAAATCAACAAAAGAATCTTACCATATTTTGAAGACACCCACTTTAATCTCGCATTCTCTTACCCATACACATTAAAAGGAGGAACATGGAACAAGTCCTTAACAGAAGTACCGCATCAAAGACGCCACAGAATGTTAATAAATTATTTTAATATATTATTGAATGTATATGTAACAAAGTTTTCGCCAATAACAACAAAAACCCACTTAAACAACTTAAGAATGAGACCTCAGGCATTTTAATCAATCTTGTTTACTACATAAGTGCTTCTTTCAAGCAAATTTCTAGAATGTGCCTGATGATGGCTTGTGAATAAATGGAAACCTGTAGCACCCTCGACATTAATATTTTCCAACTACAACTGTGACTGACGGTCCTTTCATGCCTCTACTTTTTTACGCATCACAATAAAATGTCTTACCCCAAGATTGCCCTAATAATGCAAAGATTACACACATTAATTACATGTTCTGAATAACAGCTTATGTTCTGTTTTATTCAATACGACATGTTTCAGCATATCTTCTGGTCATCTTCAGGCAGCTGACTTAAGACTGCATAAAAGGAACTGTTAGGCAGGGACCTCTTCTTCACATCTAAAGTGTACGGAATAGTTAATAAAATATTATTCTCAACAATGGAATAATAATAATATGATTAAAATAAATCAAAACAAGCATATTTAACTGCATTGTTGGGAATAATATTTTATCAATGGATACTGTACATAAAAATTGTGAACAAAAGGCCTGTACCTAACAGTTCCTTTTATGCAATTGTAAATCAACTGCCTGATGATGGCCAGAAGATGGGCTGAAACATGTCCTAGTGAATAAAATGGAATAAAGGCTATTGCTTCAAATTGTGTTGTTCGAAACACAGAATTAATTTCGTTCAATGAAACACAACGGAGTGACAACACCTAAGGCTACACATACGTTTCAAATGCGCTATTTACATCAGTCCCATAATACATCGTAAAACAACGAATGCACTTTGCTAAAACGTCTTTTATTTCACATTGCTAATCACCAACATGTTGCGGTCTTACTCGTGACCATCATCAGGGTGTCTCAAAGAATACTAATAAAATATACAACAAACTGTACACCCTTGTGATGGTCACGAATACGACCGAAACATGTTGGTGATAAGCAACATGTAATAAAAAACATTTTACCAAAGTGCGATCGTTGGTTTACTGTATGTTGTAATCTAATGCACGGGTATGGACCACGTTCAACAGTCCTATACTTCACTGGCCTTCGTGTTCACTGCAACATATAATCTAACCTACCACACACTGCACAGTGCAAAAAAATACGTTTCCTAATACTTCGTTAAATACGTACCATACGGAAAAATTAGTTGCAAATAAAAGCCCACTATGTCGTAAAGTGATCTAAATTTAATGAAATCATTCACACACCTTTACAATAATCTTTTCTGTAAAAAATCGATAAGTTAGACTTAAGCCTCATTCAAGGCAGCTCTGTACTGGATTGACACGAACTGAAATTAAATTCGAGCAGCAACTGCTAGTGTAAACCGCCAACACCTTACCAAATGTTGTCAAAATCCGGTCAATGACGGAAATACGACGTTCGGTACAAGTGTTCACTATGTGCGCCCGTGTTACGAACACATAAAGTGAAAGGGTGTAGTGCAATTTGAAGATGTAAGTTGGAAGGTATAAATTCATAACAGTTATGCACCGACAAACTTTTTAAGTATATCAAGTGTCTTTAAAAAAAAGTTCCAGTAAGCTTCCGTGTACACAAAGGCTATTTCATTCAAGATTATGGGACAAATATCTGGTGCGTGTTAAAATATGTCAATGTGCAGACGGTTCCTAATCAAAAGAGTGAAATAACAATATGAACCGTTACTTGCATATCAGTGAAAACGTTCCCATGATGCTGGCTCCAATTTAAAACTACCTTGTCTACCTTGCCTGTTACAATCACGCCTCCATTCCCAGTAGTTGTCGTTTTACCATTTACCCACAAGAGGTCCTAAGAATTGACATCAATATTCGGCCAAACATGCAAAATAATTTTCCACTGAAACGTTATTTTGGTCGACACTTTTTTCACCCTACAGACCAACTCTGCATAAAGTTCGCTATTCAGATTATTAAAAGACCGCCCTGAGTTCCACGATAAAGGGAAAAAACATGATTTTAAACGTACTGACAGATCTGAAGTCTCTGTGCGGTCTTTCATCCCCGTTTTTATTTCCTAATAAGTTGCGTCCTATAAAATATAAGCAGAATGAAACAGGAGGGGTCTTTATATTGCACACAAAATTGTCTGTCGTCAGAGATACCACTGTCACAGCACAATCCGGATGCAAGGACCACCCTCATCATACATACAAACTTGTTACATTCACCCAACAGCAACAGGATATGGTACTGTCGTCACAGTGATTAGGTGGGTATGGAGTAAGTATTATTTTCCTCGCCTACGAACAAATTATCTCCAGTGTCTCTTTCCTCCTAGAGTGCAGAAGAATGGAGTGACATTAGGAGCCTCCAACTAACACACAGCCTGATCACGCTGTTCGGCGTCCACATTCAATTGCATTATGCTCCTACTTCGGACGGTGCGGTATGATGGATCGATGCGAGAATTTCAAGTTCGTGAAAATGAGAAAAAGAAGTGAGGGATAAAGTGACGAGGAGCTCGTTATTTACAAGGAAGATTAGTCAAAATTACGTATCACTTTGAGGCTTGCATTTGCACGCCTTGTGGTGGTTGTACATGTAATAGAAGGCGCGGTTGTCGCGTTAGGTATTGAAAATGATATCACATGGTGTTGCGCCCAATTTTTGTAGTAGAGATAGGTGGTCGAAGAAAGATAATGCTTCCATTTTCATGGTGGTCTGCCGTGGATTTTGGGGCAGGAGGTTTCTACAAAATTATCTTTATCTTCACAATAACCATCATAATAAACACAAAACACACATACGATAAAATATTCCAATATACAGAATTATGGAGGGCATGCGGTGGCGCAGTTGGTTGAGCTACTGCGCTACAAGCTGGAACTTCGCGGTTTCGATCCCCAGTGTTGTCACTGGAATTTTTCATTGACGTAATCCTTCCGACCGAAAATGGTCCTGGCGTCGACTCAGCCTCTAACACAAATGAGTACCAGGGGGTCAAGGCGGCCGGTGCGTAGGGATGACATCCTTGCCACCTTCATGTGCCGAATGTCTAGAAATTCTGGAAGCCTCAACCTTCTGCAGCCCTAAGGGCCTGTCCAGGCCTGTTAGGGGATTGCTTTTGTACAGAACTATTCAACACGGACATTGGGGGTGGAACTAAATATTCATATAAGGTAAAGAAAGGAAATATGTACGAGCTTACACGTTACGAGAATGTCCTGTAGTTGTAAACAGCAATCTTTTGAACGATGTAGTATCTTTTTAGAAATTTCCCAAAGCGAATGACGTTGCTGACATGTAATTTATAACTCGTCAAAATAATCAAAAATTGCTAGAGAAAACTGAAGCAGTAAACACGCACCGCGTACGCAAGTCAGCCTCCTGCCAGACCCCCACACAGCAGGATCCAGAATGGCAAGCGAAAAGCGGGACAGCTCCTTCTCTTGCCCTCGTAATCTTCACAGTTATCACAACCAACCAAACTACGGAGGTTGAAACTCCCATGGGATTCTGACGACGTGCATCACATTTGAAACAACTCTCTGTTTGGACTTATCCCGTGTTTAAAATAAAAATAACAACGCTACCTTTCGGTAACACGATCGATCCCCTATCATCGTGACTTCTTACGCATTCAATATAATCATATACAAACCCTATCTTGTTCTTCACCGTAGCTTTGATCTCGGACTGACTTTACTTACAGTACTGGCTTCTGTTCCATCTTGAGCTTTGCTCTTGTCTTAATCTGGCTTCTGTTGTCCCCCTGCACTTGGCCATTAGGCTGTTCAGTCCGCACGTACATAAATCAAGAATTGTTGCTTTTTTTGTTACAATTATTGTCGTCATCTTCACTATCATCTTCATTACTAAATCTCGTATGCTCCTTCTTCTACAGTTATTTGATCAGTTATGCGAATATGATCATTTCTTGTTCTTTGTTTTAAGCTTTAAGATCAACGTTGTATATTTTTCTGTATTTTCAATGAAATGCCTTTACCGTGTACCACCAGAACAACTAGGCAGTGTATTCATTTTAATAACTTTATTACGTAATAATGATGATTTTTAGAGATAAATGTTTGAAGTAGTTTGGGGCACAGGATTCTTTCGAAGACCTAGGTTGGCGGGAGACGGAAAAGGTTAAAAATACTCGGGTATTTTTGTTTCGGTCAGACCGGATCCTCGTCCTCGATAACAGAGGTGTAACGTTACACAACTATGCTTTCCGTCCATTAGCAATTGACTTGATACCAGCAGTGCGCGGAACATAATGGAAGCCCCATGGCCGGTTGAAATTCCGACAAACAAACAGATTTACATGGGCTTTCCCTTCGACCCTGCATCCTTCATTGGTCTTGAAGTTAGCTGATTTTAAAAATACGTGTATATTCATACAACTAAACAACTCAAAAAGAGCTGGAAATTCTGTTTACCAGCACACGTCGGCTTCAGTCACTTCAACTAAAACTGTCCCTCCTCTTTATCTAAGAATTAGTTTGCAATGTGAGATCTGGGGTAAAAAGGAAGATGTACATCTCTGAAATATGACGCCGTGCCGTCTAGTGTAAGAGTAACGACCTTTCAGATGATCCTACTCCCTCTGTCATCCATCAGTGTGCATGTACGCAAAACACCTTGCAAATTCGGTACAATTTTACTAGACTACACGGAGTCACATCACAAAGAGACAGCACTTCGTATATCGCATTACTTTCCCAGCATTTCGTTTCTTTTAAACAAAATACTGTTTACGCTGTTATTTTTAATTCGCCCAGTGTGGAATGCACGCTCCATCCATACAGCCCTTTTTATCTAATGACTAAAAACAACAGACAAGGAGTGAAGTTTCTCATTATGTAATTTCCTCCAGTTCTCTGTTGCTTCATCCTTCCTAGCTTCAGGGCGTGTAAGAAGAGTGACAAGAGAATGGACATGAAAACTTACTGCACATACATTGGTACTGAATGCCAGCCAAATCATTTCAATTAAAAATATGGTTTTGCGCAGCACATGGAGTATACTTAAAAAAAACGGACATCGGACATTGCAAATCAAGGAGCAGACCATAACTGCAATGCACAGCGTTCTACTAAGTCTATTAGTAGCTCTCAGTTCTATTCCAGACATTGCATGAATCCACAGCCAACAGCAACATCGGTACTGAACCCTGTTCCATATGGCAGAGATATAAACATCGTACATAATCCAGCATTGATGTATACTGACGTCCAATAAACGCCAGACTGTCTAAATTATAAGTACTTGCGTTACTAGTATGCTCCATATATCTAAGCCGAAGTTTATCTCCGATTACATCAAGCCATACGCGTGGTATCTCGATATCAAACATTTTCAGCCCAGGTTCTAAACATTGTGCACCTTGTAAGAGTTCACATCATCAATAACTTGCCACAGACATCACGTCGTCCTTCTGCCTGACTTACAGTAATAGAAATCAGTAGTTAATGTAGGAAGATATGCTCCCCCAACCCCCCCCCCCCCCCCCCCCCCGGTAAGGAACCTGAAGACTAAAGTTCGCAGAACTACAGGCCGAAAAATGCCTCTCAACATTCCCCTTGGAGTAGACATCGCATCCGCCTAACAGATAGGCCTCACAGCCGTTCTCGATGTCGTGGCATATTACAATTGCAACAAAAAAGATAACTCAACTTACGGCCATCTAAGCCGCAAACCTTTACCGTCCAGACGGATTCAAAATCAATACAATTTAAAGATTTACATGTTGTTATCCTAATGCTACAAGCACGTAACATAATAGATATTGAATATATGAAGTTCGTGACAGTGAAATTCAAGGATGCGCTGGAAACTTGACACACATTTGTCATCGGCCACGCGTCACGAAATTTAATAAATATTCGAAATGATCTCCGATTTTATTCGGGTCATGTGACAATAATCTTTCTTCTCTCAAGCAAAATTGTTGCCTTCAATTTAACATGTTCGCGGTAATAAACGAACATCGGACTGTTCAGCGCTTGTGCCCGAAGGTGCAGGCCTACTGGGTTATTTACAGCCTACGTCGTCCGAAGGTTCATCCTGTGTCGTAGTTTAAAAAACCATTTGACATTTTTTTTAGGAAAACAGTTTACGGACACATGGGCCTCAACCGCAGCCATGACTGATAGCTGCATTCGTATTACATAACCAACATTGTGGCAAATTACGACGAACGTAACTTATCACTGACGAACAGTAAATGAACTCTGAAACGACAACACCAAATGAAAAAAAAAAAAAAGAATGTACAGTATCAGCAGCATAATCAACACATCGGATTAATCCGAATGAGTTCATTTCAAACCATCTGGATATCATTGTTCATGTTGATCTATGCTTCAATCCACTTTTCAATTAAGTCGTCCGCCTCTACGAAATTTTCCCTACAAAACTGTATAAATATTATTTATCTTATAGATATTATATATACAACCCTACTAAACCTTTTTCTTCAATTAGCTGATCAATTTTAGGTGGACAGTACGCGCATAAATAAAATGAAAACCACCATTATGTCATTTTCCTTGACGCAGAGTTTTGTTCTCAAAGACTTTCGGATTCTATTCTTCCATCAGAACATGAGGTCTCCCACCCTTACAAACCAAGAGCAGCACAGTCTCACAGTTTATCGCATTTACTGCACTTCTAGTAACACACACATTGTTCATGTTACTTCCAAAACATTTGTTACACATTGTTTCGTGTGGATACGTCCAAAGAATCAGTTTCACAATTCTGTCAATAAATTTAGTTCCTCTACGCTTATTTCAGCACAATTTACGTAGACGTTCTTCAGCTCGCAGCTCGGCTGTTCTCCGCTGAATTAACTCTGAGATAGGAAATCTTTCACGCACGGGATTCTTTTTATGGCTTCGGCTTATCACAAGGCAACCCAAAAGAAACAGGAAGACACGTCGAGAGCAAGATTCCACGTGTGAGCACCGAAAATCAGGCCATCTGAGCGGTCTTTAAGGAAATGCCTGCTAATAGCTGCATTTTGAGATTTCTTACGTGTTTTTAAAAAGTGCCTGCTATTAAATATGATACCCCGAATTGGCACAGGACATTACTACTGGCATGCCCTTTGAAAATTCAATGGCAAAATTTGACAACTCATATCCCTGGAAATTCGGCTTTATGGACTAGGAGATGCTGCTTAATCGACTTACATACACTTCCCACTTCCGTATTCAACTCCATTATTTCCAAAAATACTTTGGATCTGGAGTGTGGAAAAATATGGATACTTTCTTCAGCCCCACAATGAAACACATACAGGGCCTGTGCTTGTGCACGCGCGTGGAGGGAAGGAAAGCTAAAAACGTGGATTACACGCTGCAATTACACTGAAATTGAAGTTTCTCTCGGGCGATAGCCTCTTTCAGAAATTACGTGAAACAATTTCATTTATTTAACATACTTTGCATAGTTCTTTCTCTCAATTCTCTATCAAGGCTTTCATGAAAAAACACTGCTCTTGATCTGAATAACTATTCCACGGCCTACGATTCTTCATAATGCATATACATGAAACCCGTTTTTATACATTTGTAATGTATTTTTAATGTGAAAGGGGAGATCTTCTTATGCAGTATATAATTTTCCCTGTATCAGATTTTATAAAAGGCCTGATTATGGCTCGCAATTACAGCTGAAACATGCAGTCCTGAATAAATTGACAAAGACTAGTGTTCTGTGAGACTGTCTAATCTCAAAATGTTTCGCCGTTGCCGGATATACATTTACTACTTACTACAGTATTTAATGGCAGTTATACACGAATACAGACGACCTCCAAATACTTCTCAAAGCAACAAGTCAAGCCAAAGTGTTATGGCACGGGGCACGGTATCTTTCAAATAGCGTAAGAACAGCTTCCCAAAATGGGGGATACCGCTTTGAATCCTAAACCTAAATACTTTCAGACTACCGTCGACACTGTATTAAGACACTGCAGCCCACGCCTCCCTGCCGTTCAATGATCTCATGTCGTGTTGCTGCGGTATGTAACTAAGATTATAATTCGGTTTCCACAGAAGCAAATAATAAGCCGGTAAACATACCATTACAAATAGCATAACGATCGTGCCCTTATTAAATTAATTGCATCAGGAAGAAATTTTACAATTTAGTGACGCATAACGATGGTTGGCAAATATGAAGTCTGACTGTGGAGTATGTACCAGTATGTACCAGTAAAACAGAACCCATGGAGTACTTGACGACGACTTTTTATACGAAGGAATTATATGGCATCAGATGGCAGATTTGTTTGCGAATGATAGATTGGAATGGGTGTGAAAGGAAGCGGCCGTCGCCTCTTTTCAGATATTACGTCAGCATCCGTCAGACATGACTGCTGAAAACTAAGAAGACCCTCAGTGGCAACAGTCGATCTTCGAGTAGATATTCGAAATCGGAATCCCCCAGATATAACATCCGGTGAATGTATTCTGCTATTTACTTGCCCCATAATCATATTCCTGCCAGATATTTCGTTATTCCCTTAAGAGCCGATGCACTTATACCGGCTATGCGCGTCGTTATTTGGCAAAGGGATGTAGGATGTGTGCGTTGGGTAATCGATAACAACATTTCTGGGAAATTTTAGAGGTGGGCGATGAAGGTCTCACATAGGTCAGTTTTCCTAAGAAAATTCATTAGCTGTAGCAGGATACAGAGTGGCTGCTGAAAGGGTGAATATTCAAACAACATCACGACCACAACGCAATTTCGTCAATTCGGATAACAACCTGAAGCCTCAAACATAATTAAAACCACGCAACAAGTGTTTTGGTGTTTTGGCAACTGCAAACAGAAACGGAGTTGCTCCTGTCTCCCGCGAAAAACCTGGAGACAACTGTTGTGATCAATCGAAATTAATGGCTAAGGAACTCAGATTTGAATTCCAAAGTAAACAGCCCAATTAAACAGGACAAATACATGAAATGTGAGATATTTTAATGTAATTTTTGCTCATGAACTGAAAAGGACAAAGTGAAAACTGCATGCGTGAAGGTAGACAGCATGATCAAGTTTTCAAATCGTTCTACTGGAGTTTCAAAACTTTGCACTAGAAGCGCCAAGCAAGGACCTGCCCGAGATATGTGGGCGCCCCGGAAGGCTAATAATTTGGCTGGGAAACCTTTTTAAGGTCGCGAGGCCAAATTGCGAATGTTGGTGAACCGGGCAGCTGCTAAGCTGGCCCGCCCCAGTAGGGCCCCGGCGCTAAGACCATGATTGTGAAAAATGGCGCCTCAAGTGCAGAAAGCTAAATGTATTCTATGGTATCACGAATGGAAATCTATGGCTATGATACCAAGGAGATTTTGTATTAAGTCTGGTGGGACCACCCGCGAAAATGTCCATGTACAAGTGGTGTAAGCTGCTGAACGAAGCTGGTTGTCTTTGTACAGTGGAAAGTCCAGCAAACGAAGCTAAGATTAACAAAAATCGAGCGGCTTTTCTTGGCAGTCCAAGAAAATCAACAAACAAGCTAACCGAAATTAAGCATGCCACAATCGACAGTACACAATTCTGCTATCTCACGTCAGATTTAATCTAAACACCAGTTGCTGCGTCATGTAACAGCCCAAGACAAAAATTTTCGCCACACATTACGCTGTGCTGTTCTTGCAAAACTGAAAGACGAGGGGAAAATATTTAGAGCCAGAAGTGTGTTAAGTAACGAAACGTCTTCCATCTGCCCGCGCATGTTAACAGACTTAATGTAAGAATGTGGAACAGCAAGAACCGTATTCAGTGACAGAATTCACGTACAAGGTACAGTTCCAATTTCAATATCTTTATTGTTGTACCCAAACAAAGCATATTTTGGCCTTTCTCTTTAGCCGAAAGCACTGTGACTGGTGACTGGTGTAACTAGATTTTCGGAAGCAATCCCCATGCCGATTTTTAAGTATGTCCTGATGGCATTATATCCGTATTTTCAAACTGAAGTACGAAAGTTTTCATGAAAAATGACTGGCAGAGGTGGCCCTATCATTCGTCCACCTCGTTCCCCTGATATCACATTATTTCTTCTTCAGGGAGGCATACAATTTATGTTTGCGTTCCACCGCCGCCCGACAGTTTCCATCAAGTTGCTGGAAAACGACATCTGCTACATCCACACTTATATCCGCTATGCTTAAAAATTTAGGAGTGCACTTAAATATATATACATAACACGTACCTGGCTACTAACGGTGCTTTCATGGAACGTATGTATCCTGTCAGCTGCAGGTCACAAAAATTCGACCTTCTAACCTATCATAATACGTTTACCTTTTATTCACACGAAAATCGCCTAAATTTTATTTGTTCAGCTTGCATAATGCAGATCTAAATACACGTAATTACTGGACATTCGTAAAGAGGTCTGCAGTAATTCTACGCTCTACTTACATGGATATGAGTCTACATCACACAGCACTTGTAATGACAGGCATCATTAATAACGAAAACAGCCCAGAATTGCGATTTTTGTAACCCATACCCCTTTACGAAAGACGTATTTGGGGCCTAACTGATAACAAGAATCCTAAAACATCCGGCCTGGAGAATACCATCCTGACTGAGAGGTTTCGTGGTTTTCCTCACTGATAGCAAGAATCCTAAAACATTCGGCCTGGAGAATACCATCCTGACTGAGGTTTCGTGGTTTTCTTCATCCCCTCCAGGTCAATGCAAATTATTGCCCAAAATTAGTTCAAGACAGCTTACTTCCACGTCCATCCCCATTCACGATTTGCCGATTAACTTATCATTAGACATTACGTAATTCGAGCTACCTGCAGACAGCTTCGCTGAGTCGTCCATGAGGAAATACGTTGGATGAGGTATGTAATTAGTTTTGTAATACAGTTTTGTTCTGTAAGGTATCAGCATCTTCGCTATAGTGAGTATAATAATTTGTCCCATTTTTTGACGCGTTCGCATCCCCGCGAGATGCCTACTAAAATCTCTTTGTCTGTCCGTTCGTCCGTCCGTACGAATGTAACAACATTAAATCTGCAAAATGCATTTCAATGAAACTTCGTACTGAGGAATTCTACGGGAAAAAAAATGAGCTGCTTCAATTTTGGTTAATATCGGAGAAAAAATAACTGACACAATACCAATACCCACGAACAATTCCGTGCGAAACTCCAGTGTAAATTGCCAAATTCTTACCGGAAATAAAACTGTGGAGATGAACTTTAAAGCACATTTCAGGCCTAATATATTTTTTTCGTAAGTTTTACGGTTTTTCTATATAATAAAATGAAAATATGGCGTGTGTGCATTTCCCAACTTGTATATGGTACAGTACAACATAAAATACGCCTATCCGCTCTCCCACAAGTCTTGATTGTGTTTGCAACGTAAAGAAAAAGAGTCTTTAATCCCTTAATTCTTAAAATGTCCGCGTCTACCTGGAAGCATTTAGTTCAACCATCATGATGGATGCAGTAGCTTCCTCCGAAAAGTCACTGCCCACCTACAAACCTACACGGTGTCAAAACCCAGAATACTATCATCCAGATTTATTTTTAGTTCACATTATTTCAACTTGTTTATATTTGTTGTGTACGAGATAGAAAGACGCACTCTGTAACACAATAATTTCCATATGTTTGGCTAAAAACAATCAGTTTTATCCCGTTAATGTGGAGGCAGCAGGTGCGAGCATTCACGAATTTTAAGATGTATGGCCAATAACAAGAAGGTGAACGACTTCGTAACTTGCTAACAGACTGCATCTGAACACCTTTTCTGCTCTGTAATCTAATTTTGTCTGTTAGGGTGTCGCTGTGTGTATGTGTTTGAGTGTGTTATAATGTAATTTAGTTTTCTTACTGGTGCTAGCCTGTGAAAAGTTGTTTATCCGCTTCCAAGCATTTTACCTGACGAATTTAAGATATCAAACATATTCATTATTTATTTGGCTAAGATATTTCTAATGTCAAGGTACAGTTAAGAGTTTAACGACGTTCTGAATAAAAGCTTACTGCAGTTACACATTTCTTTATGCAGTACAGTGATGTGCAACGGTACGTTTCATATTCCTCAGGTGCTTGCAAATGTAAAGGCAAATTTTTAACTCCTAGAGTGACAGAACAATTGGTACTGCTCTATCTAAGCTGTGGGTAAGAGTGATTTTATCATATATATATGAAGAAGAAGAAGAAGAAGAAAAAAAAACAGGAAGAAAAACAAGAATAAGACTCACCGTAGTGTCTTCCAGTTAGGGTAACAAGGGTTTTAATTACTTAACACGAATGAGAACTTACGGTAAACTAAAATAATTGGAACCTTCATTAGGTACAATTTATTCTTGCAATTCTTTTACGCCCTGTACATTCTGGTCTGTCCTAACTCATAGGAACAATTTCTAGACATGAAGAACGCCTCCTTAGACCAAGGTCTCGACCGTTAAATAGAATAACGGACGACACAAGAACACGTGGACAACCTCCATGATATGAGAAGAATTCAAGCCAGTGATTCCTGTGTACAGGCAACGTAAGAGAGGGGTCGTGCAACCAGCCAGTACCCTTTGTTTCTTCAGAGCAACAATTCGCTAGTGTATTCATCTAGTCACTGACAAAAATAAAACGCAGATAATGACCTACACATTCGTAAATGACGTATAAGAAGCGCGAAACTACACTTCAGACCTCCAAAACGCTATCTTCGCGCTGTTTTCAACCTGCAGCAGTCTGGTTCTTCACGCTGCTCACCCATTAAACCTTGGTCGGACCTGTGGCCTACATGTAACACCTTACATTAATCCAAGGTCTGATGTATGAATAAAATGTGAGTCCATTCAATATTATGTTTGGCCTTAACATTATGCACAGAAGTTCTTGTATCCTGAACCGAGACAGATACACACGCATTACGGTCCTTCTCGTTTCTTAGGTTATGACACGTCTGCGTAGTTACAGACAGCCCATTCCCGTGTTTTACACAACATCTGAAAAAATCACAAATTGAAAAGGCCACATAAATTTGGCTCTGTAAAAAACTTTGAAATATAACCAACCAACAGTAAATGTAATTTCGGAAGGTATTTGAAAAAAAAAAAAAGTACGAACGGGTCACAGAAAACCAGTGGCTAAAAATGTGCATCTTAAGATATACACTTCAACAGCTGGTGCTTCAGAATGAATCCCTTAAAAACGATGCTCGGATGAAACACGTCGGGATACTCTGTAAAGTGTTATCATATAGGTTTTAAGTTTGTAATAGATCGTTGACTGCATACACCTAAGAAACAACATTTTAATTTGCTTATAGCTAACAGCCTGCTTGTTTAGTGTAGCAAGTATACCTGCTTTAAATAATCAATACTCCATGCATAATCAATTCATCTTATCGTACTTTCAAACTGCAGTGAACCTGATAGTGATTTCTGCGCATGGCTAAGAGATAAGAAGGTATGTACACACGTCTTCCGAAGAGCATTCTTTTTAATGGCCTTATTGTTCGTCACTTCACGACCTAGGCTACATAAATCAGGTGGCCTAAATGCTTTGAGCTAAGATACTACAACCAAATGTGCACGACTTCAATAACGCTCTTGTAGACGGTACACATCCCTTTGAAGACCCATACTCCAGATTCCCGGATAAGCACTTTTTTATTTGAAGGTCCCCGGGATTCGCCCGCTTCTTCTTCTTCTGACAACAGCATAAAGATGAAGATCAGTGTTACCGAAATGTCTTTAAATTATATAAATTCACTTCGGAACTCGTGGGGAACAAACTCCTTCTCCACTACAAAGATCAATCAGTCAATGCTGATTAGAGGGGATAAGAATCTGTGCCCAATGTTGGGAAGGTGCGAAAGCTGTGTTTTGAAATATTCCAGCAGGTGGTACTGGGCTTCAAAGGGATTTGGGTTTTTAAGTGAATCTCGTACGCTTCGATAAGTTACTTCAATTTCGTATACACTCATTAACATTTTAAAGCCTAATGGTTACGTGATGCACCAACAGGTTTAACATTCAATAATTTTACTTTCTGCCCACACTGTATTAATGTGTTTTGTATTTATCTAAGAATAAAAAGCGTCTTCTGCTCCATACAACATTAACTGATCTGTTTTTATAAACTAGATGAAAAGTGTTTATTGCGCGGTACGAACTGGGTCTTTTATATAAAGCAGTCGGTGCTTCATCTTTAAATGGTTAACGTTCTGAAATGAAGATAGTTATTGTGTGGCCTAAATTACGCTTTTCTTAAATAAGTCCTTAATGTTAAACTCATTTATTGTAAACTTACAATATGTGTTCAGTCAACACAACAAACATTAGAAAATTAATGTGTTACTGCAACACGTTTCGACTCCAGAGAGTAATCATCAGGCTGAATATTTAAGAACCATTAA
>Ga0131853_10001436_pt1 | contig 42573 bp, 29 predicted proteins | sample TergutLab28metaG_FD_92764 | JGI IMG/M metagenome (GOLD analysis project Ga0131853, IMG submission 92764) | Labiotermes labralis P1 segment gut microbial communities from Petit-Saut dam, French Guiana - Lab288 P1 (version 2) (version 2) | ecosystem: Host-associated > Arthropoda: Insects >...
ATATTTTAATGATATTAACGCTGATCCGGTGATTTTCAGATGGACATACAAAATGAAAGATTTTTCTCCGGGTGAGACTTTAAATAATTGTTTGGTTAGTTAAATTGTTTACGCTATACTAGGTAAGCGCTGATTAAATCCGCCCGAAGTAATTGCGAGGTATTTTTTCGCCTGTTTTTTGGATTTTGAGGGCGAATACTAGCAGTATTTAACTGAAAAATGCGGAAAACAGGCGGAAAAATACCCGCAAAGACGAGGAGCGCGATTTAATCAGTGTTTACCTAATACAGTCAACCCATACAATTCCCTTATGAAACCAACCCATACTTAATCTTTATCCTGTCAAGTTTCTCAAGCATAGGTCTTGCAATTATCAGAAGAAATGTAACCGTAGCGGCAGCATGAACAAGGTCCATTGGAATCCCATGCAAGTACGCCGCGAGAAGCATTGCTCTGGTTGGCGCAGCTTGATAAATCATAACAAACGAAGGATTCATGATCCCACCATAAATAACAAAAGTAACAAACGCGCCGAAAATGGCAAGAGATACCGGAGTACGCCGCAGTAAACCCTTCCGGAACAACACTCCCGATAATAATCCGATAATCCCAAATGCAAACATCTGATAAGGCGTCCAAGGCCCCTGCCCAAAAAAGAAATTACTGACAAAGCCCGTCATTGCACCGACAAGAAACCCAGCCTCACCACCAAACGCGACGCCAGCAATAATAACAAGCGCAACAACAGGCTTAAAGTGAGGCAACATAAAAAATGCCGCCCGCCCTGCTACCGCAATAGCACACAAAACCGCTATGATCACAAGCTCACGCGCTTGTGGTTTACGCGTCTCGAACACAAGCGCAAATGGAAGCATGGTCAATAGAATAATAAGCAGAGAAGTAAAATAATACCTCCGGTCTCCGAAAAAATATGAACCGACATAAATCGTTAACGGAATCGCCAGCAATATCACCGCCGTTGCTGTAATCGTACGTTTCGACAAACGCGACGAGAGTCGCGGCTGATCTGATACTATCCCCAAACCCTGTGATAATGCATCACGCTTATACGTAAGGGCAAGCATCAGCCCGATAATCCCTATCGCGAACGCCACCATGATGGCAACATAAACCCATGCACCCCCGGCAGCAACATTAGCCGCTTCACTTCCCCCGCTTATAAACGCCCTGAAATTCTCAAAGTTAAATCCCGCAAAAACGATAGTCGCAAGCAACAGAAATCCAAATGCACCTGCGATGATTTTGCGGAGTTTTGATAACTTCGGCACTTTAAGCGGCGGCGGTATTATTTCCGGAGCAAGTTCATACTTGGCATCTAAATCCAATACATCCGGCGCTGGCGGCAATTCACCGCCGAGAGCGTTGACAACGTCACTCACAGTTATAGCCTCTGAAAGAACACTTCGTGACATACGGTTTGCTGCTGTCGTATAAAAGCTATTTCCGGAAAAAAACGCACGCGGCTCATTTTCAGTGACTATGTTTCCATCAAAGAACAATGCGCAACGCTGTGCATGTTCAGCGCAGAACTCAACATCATGACTGACCATCACAACGGCGGCGCCCCCCTCTGCCAGCTTTTTGAGAATCGCCGCAAAAATCTGCTTGAACTCCGCATCAAGCCCTTTTGTTGGCTCATCTAAAAGCAGGATTTCCGGCTGCAATAAGAGTATCTTCGCAAGCGCCGCCCTCTGCTGCTCTCCTCCTGATAAATCATACGGATGGAAATCAAGCAATCCATCTAACCTACATAATTTGACCATTGCCGCAAGGCGACGATTTTTCTCATCTTTCGAAATCTTTCGCTCGGACAATATCTCAAGCAAATCCTCACGAACCGTTTTCGCAACAAACAGTGATTGCGGATTTTGCGGTAATGTATAAACTTTCAAACCCGAAACGCTATGCTTAGGATTCCTGATAGTAGAATCGGTACTCCAAGTGTCCTTCTGAAACCTATGTATATTCACCTTCCCCCTATATGGCGTTTGAAGTCCTGCAATAAGTGACAGAGTTGTCGTTTTCCCTGTGCCATTACCACCTAGTATTGCAGTTATCTCACCATAATTTGCCTTAAATGATAGTCCCTTGACTATATCCGGCATATCCTTTTCATACTTAAACCATATATTATCGAGAGAGATAGCAGTGTTCAGTGGACAATGGACAGTGGGCAGCTTTTCAATTGCCTTCAACTCGCTAGGAAAATCGGTTATAAACTTGTTCAGCCAAGCAGTGCCATCTCTGACAGTAACCGGGCATCCCCTATCCGTCTGTTCACTACCCACTGACCGCTGGCCACTGACCACTTTTTCTACCCCTGCCCAAATCCGCATTGGACTTGGCATAGCAGTAAACATGCCATGATTGCACCCGCGCAATCCCAATCCGACATCACGCGGCGACCCATCCGCAATTATCCTTCCTCCATCCATAACAACAACTCTGCCAGAAAGCGGAAAAGCCTCCTCCAAGCGATGCTCCGTAAGTATCACCGTCACGCCGAGTTCACGATTTATCTTTCCGACAGTCGCAAGAAACTCCCCCGCCGCTATTGGGTCAAGCTGGCTTGTCGGCTCGTCAAGTATCAATGCCGAAGGCTGCAAAGCCATAATCGATGCAAGTGCGAGTAATTGTTTCTGCCCGCCCGACAGCTCAGTTACCGGTTTATGAAACCATGTTTGAATACCAAAAAAGCTCGCCATCTCCGCTACGCGCAATCGTATTTCAGGCGTTTTCACACCCAAGCTTTCAAGCCCGAACGCAAGTTCGTGCCACACCTTGTCCGTAACTATTTGATTCTCCGGCGACTGCATAACAAAACCAATCTTTGCCGCCGCTTCTCTTGCTGATAATTTATCAAGCTGCATCCCATCAAAGAAAACATCACCCTGCTTTACACCATGGGGTACAGTAGACGGTTTAAGGTGACGCAGCAAAGTGGTCTTGCCGCTGCCGGATGGTCCGCATAATGTAACAAACTCACCGCGATTGATTATAATATTCACATCAGAAATAGCAACGGTATTTCTGTCCGGATATGCAAATGTCAGATTCTCGATTTTATACGCTTCCATTCAAGATCCTCTCTTAGATTGATTAATATGGGAAAAATCCCCAGAGCAAAATACGCCGCAAACACAAGAATAGTCCAAAAACCTGACCAATAACCTCTTATCGTCGGAAAATATCTAAACCGGTATACTTCTGTCACCGCACCCGCTATAACAACAGATGCGCAGGCAAGTATGTATGTCGCGGCTAATCCATCACGACGATCAAAACGAAATATTGAAAATGCCGTGCGTCCTTTCAAGCCATACCCGCGCCCTTTCATGCTGTCCGCCGTTTCAATCGCATTCTCAAGCGCCCAAGTGACCAGAATCGACAGTATCTTTATCCCATGTTTCATCTTCCTAAGTATGTTTCCATTTGAAACATCACGTCCGACACATTTCTGTGCATTGGATATGACTTTTATTTGCGCCCAAAAGCGCGGCACAAACCGCAATGCCATAGCAAGGATAAGCGACAGCGCCGGGATCACTCTCCCAAAAAGATAAACAAATTTATCAGACGTCATAACCTCATTAAAGCACATAAACCATAAGATCACGGTTATGAGCATGGTAGACGCTGAAATTCCAAACAATACGCTCTCAAGTGTAAGTGGATTCCCATTAGGGAAATATGCCAAAATTGTAGCGCCTTGGTGATTAAATGCAGGGTTAAGCAATGCGGTAATGATAAGCATTGGCAGCATATATATCAAGCTGAACCTAACAGCTCTCCTGCCACTTATGTAAGCAGAATATGTAAAAGCGCATGCAAGCGATATAATCTGACAAACAGGATGTGTAAAAAACATAGCAAAACCTATGACCGCAGTAAAATACAAAAGACTGATTGCAGGATGAAATCCTGCAAATGTGTCCCTGAATTCCGCATTGCCTGTTCGTTTTACAATTTTCTGTATGTTAAACACTGAATACCCTCTCTGTTTTGCACAAGCGCTTTAAGTAAACGCTGATTAATTCGCGCTCCTTGCCCCTGCTAATCACTCACGCTGCGCACCTCCGAGCCAAAATTCTCCCAAGTCACGACCGAGATCAACTGTAAAATGCCATTCAATTACATCCCCGGGTTTTAACAAATATCGTGAAGCACCATAATTTGGAAACCAATTATTAACGCTGTACATCCAACCCGACAGCTCGCCAACGTCAAACTCATATATGTTGTTTATAGCTTCAATATATGCAGAATTGAAAATCGGTGTAAAGCGTGCTACCATATGTATTCTCGCCCTACGCATCTCACGCTGAAGAACGTTAAATACGCTCTCGCCCTCATATGCTCTTACTGCTGTTAATGGAAATATCACACCATCAGCAGGTATTAACTCATGTTTTTCTCTGCACAACATATCCATATTGTTTAGAATGTTATCGACTCTAACTGTCAGATATACAGTGAACGAATCATCGCCGATTACCATATTTTCCGGTTCAACAGGCGCAGGATTATTAACTACAGCGGATGCTGTTTGTTCCACTTCGTCAGACCCCTCCGATTCATCCGCTCCTGGCTGCACATAGTCATGTTGGGGCGGACTCCGTTCATCCTCCGGCTCGGGTTCTTCCGGTCCGGGCTGCCCATAGTCATCATGCGAGGATAAGCGCTGTTCGCCCATCGACTCGTATTCACCCACCCCTAATTGCTCATAATCATGCGAAGACGAACTCTGTTCGCCCATCGGCTCGGGCTCAGATTCATCCGCTTCCGGTTGATAGTCCTCATGCGCGGGGTAACTCTGTTCAACCACCATCGGTCCGGGTTCATCCACCCTCTGTTGCTCATAGTCATCATGTGGGTGGTAACTCTGTTCACTCGTCGGTTCGGATTCTTCCGCACCCGATTGTCTGTAGTCAGGTATGGGAAAATCATGTTCGCCCACCAACACTAATCCACCCTCTTCACCCGAATGTGCTACAGTACCGGCATTATCAGGAAAATTCCCACCATATATCCAAGCTCCCGCAAGTACGGCAATGATTATTACAGCAGCAATGATCTTACTCTTATGTTTACGCATGAAACTTCCCCCTTCGCGTTGCCTTTCTCTCATGTAAGCACATCAAATTAGGCATGTAGCAAGTTCGCTAAGCCCAGTAGCCTGTATAGCATCTCGGCAACCTCGCTTCGGCGTATTGCACGACCAGGCTCAATGTAAAAATCATAATCATCTAAAATACCTTCGATATAACAAAATGCTAGAGCGTTCTGAGCCCAGATGGCAACTTGACGATGATCACCGAAAGCCGCCAATAAATTTCTCACTTCAATTTCTGTTAGTTCAGTATCCACACCGGCAAGACCGGCTGCCCGCATTATCATTACGGCAGCTTCCTGGCGTGTTATTGTGCCATGCGGGTTGAATGTGGTAGTTGAAGTACCTCTGACAATATCATAGTAAAAAGCCGTTGCAATCGGAACCGCAAACCAAGCGCCTGACTGAACATCTGTAAATGAAGTACCTGTCCTTCTGGGCAATCCGAGCCCACGAGTAATTATTGCAGCAAATTCGGCGCGCGTCATCGTCTGATCCGGCGCGAAGGTTGTCTCAGTCATTCCGCTTATGATATCTCGCTCAGCCAAAGCTTCTATTGCCGTCTGAGACGGATGATTTCTGATATCTGTAAATGTTCTTCCCGGATTTACCACAGGTCTTACCGCAACATCATCATGTTTACCCGTAAGACCGATAACTGCAGCATTTCCCGGAAGTTCAGAAAAACTGCCGCGTCGAACAGCATCTGCCATCCTGTACAGGCTATTTCTTCCATCAAGGGAACGCTGCGCAGCAACCAATCCAAGAAAAGCCTGTTCGGTTGACATCTGGTTATTGCCGGTCCCATCGTGCGAATGCATAAAACTACCGTCATCGACCCGATAACTCAAGATATTATCAACAATGGTGTTACCATTTTTCACAAACCTCGAGTCATTAAAGGGTATCCCCAATTCCCCAAGTGCAATAAGCATCTGCGCTGCGCTCTCAACATCTGAAGCATCACCTGATAAAGTGCCGGAAAAACCACCGTTTGAGTCTTGGATGTTTGAAATAAATATCAACGCTCTTTCTATCGCCAAGTTTACATCACCTCTGCCGCGATACTTAGCCAACGCCTGAAGAGCCATTGCCGTTATATCCGGATCACCTTTTTCATCGAATGCAACAACCCCATCAGCTCCGGCACCTAAATTCCAGCCTCCATCAGAGGTTTGCCGCCGTAAAATTTCAGCAATGAAAAGCTCCCTTGTCGCTTGCAATACTGCATTCCTGTTTTCAGGCACGGCGTAATTGATGCTATCCAAAGCAAGCAGTGCAAATATTGGTCCATTTATTCCCTGCCATATGACTCTGTCAAAATCTCCGAGTGGTAGCGTCAAATCATATCCCGCCACATTGCGAGGATCAAATCCCGCTGCCGTTAGGGCAAGGATCACTCGGCTATAATCTGTAAGCCTTCTATTATGCAAAACGCCGTCACGCGCTCTGACATGCCTTTCGACAGTCCTAAAATAATTTTCAAAATACGAATCCGGCACATCAACACCACTTCTTGCAAGCCCGATAACAACCCACTCTCCACCCACCGAATCAACTTGTGGGTTTTGGACAGTGTTAATCAAAAACGATGCCGTTTTGTTTATCGCTGCTTCAAGCTCAGTCTTACTCGCCGCATATACCGGAACGGATATACCAGCAATAATCAGTAATGTCAGTAGAATAGAAATCAATTTCCGCATGTTCTTCCTCCGCTAATAAAAGTTATTTATGAGAGCGATTACATTTGCTCGCTCCCTCCCACATTTTGGGTTTAGCTCACGCCCACGCGAGCGTGAGCCTACTACCCATAGGAGGTTAAATCAGTGTCAAAGCTGACTAAACCGTTAAGCAATGTCGTCTGCCTATTTGAAAAAAGCCATAACAATCACAAGATTGTTATGGCCGTATTTCCACACATCTACCATGCCGCAACACCTAACGACACGATAATCATACTTTTCGCAGGCATTCTGACTTACGCGTCTCAAAGAGCTTTCGCACCCGACGTACAGGTTTTGCCTTCTCGGGGAGGTGTCCCCAATGGCCGACTTTCGCCGCAGACCTGTCCTAACGCGCTTACAGCAGCGGTAGTTCTTTCATTCCTTGATTGTCGCAGAATCTCACGGAACTCAAAACTCTGTCCGGGATTCTCACCCGGTTTCCTCTAGTTCCAAAGCATCTGCAAAGCAGGAAACCTCGAAACCTCAAAAAGCATCAAATTAATCAGAGATTATCATAAGAATATATAGCCTGTCAACTATTAATCTTTTAATCTTTAATCTTAATCCATCGATTTTTCTATATTGACAGCAAACAACACGGCATATATCATAAGGCAGGCATCCAACAAGTATTTCAGGAGGTATAAACTATTAACAATAACTCTAAAAAATATTATATATCGACCATAGCGACTAATGCCGTTGAGCTCGCACGTGAAAACGGGCTTGGCATTGAAATCGCGGAGTTCTGCACTGCCAGTAATATGGACAACGAATTTTCTGGATATGATAAATGTGTTAAAAAAGCGAAACAAAATATTGATCGTTTCGTCTTTCACGCCCCATTTAACGAATTATGCCCGGCAGCCATCGATCCCATGATCGTTGAAGTAGCAAAAAAACGCTACGCTCAGGCATATAACCTCATGCACAGCTATGATATCAGCAAAATGATCGTGCATTCAGGATTCGTTCCGATGATTTACTTTGAAGAATGGTTCGTAGACAAAGCCGTTGCATTCTGGCAAGAATTTCTGGTCGATAAACCCAAAAAATTAAATATCTACCTTGAAAATGTCCTTGAAAGCTCCCCCGATATGTTAATCGAAATCGTCGCTGCCATCAACGATGAGCGAGTCAAATTGTGCTTGGATATCGGTCATGCAGCCCTTATTGGTCCCGATCTCTCGCTCATTCAATGGGCAGAGCGTATGCTGCCATATCTAGGGCATGTCCATTTGCATAATAACCATGGCAAACGCGATACCCATAATGCACTTGACGATGGAATAATTGATATTGCACCTATCATCCGCTACATCTCCGGAGCCGCGCCCGAAGTCACTTTCACACTGGAAATAGTTGATGCTCAAACATCGATTGAGTGGCTTAATGCTAATGTTTTTATTTAGGTAAACACTGATTAAATCGCGCTTACTTAGGTTTGACGATTCATCCCAAGATACCATTCATCCTTAACTTAAAGCGCAGTGAATAGACTGTAAATCCTTGATTTATTCACACACAACTGATATTATGGCTACGGTAAAAACCACCTCTAAATAGAAAACGAGGAAACAAATGAATATTCTCATCAAAAACATACTTGCCCTGCTACCGAACGGCGCAAAGACCGTCACCGTTTACATCAGAGACGGCATTATCACATCTTTAGACGCCGAACCCGAAAACTTTGTAGCGAGCAAAACCATAAACGGCACCGGAAAAATGCTAATACCCGGTCTTATAAACGCCCATACCCATGCATCAATGACAATATTCCGAAACTGTGCGGACGACCTGCTATTCAACGACTGGCTGTTCGGAAAAATCATGCCTCTTGAAGAAAAACTCACAGGAGAAGACTGCTACTGGGGTACCATGCTTGCAATAATGGAAATGCTCCGTTCAGGCACAACATCATTCATCGATATGTATTATTTCCTTGACGACTTAGCACGAGCCGTTCAATCAACAGGCATACGCGCCGTCCTATCACGAGGTCTTATCAGCAGTGCCGACGACCCCTCCGCAGGTGAAAGGAAAATAAAAGAAGCACTTGATGCAGTCGAAAAATGGAAGAACATAGAAAATCTCAGCTTTATGCTTGCCCCCCACGCTCCCTATACCTGTGACGAAGGATATCAACGCGAAATCGCTGCGGAAGCAAAGCGCCAAAACCTTGCAATAAAAACCCATATATCAGAAAGTCTTGCCGAAAACGAAACAATATGGGAAAAATATAAATGCACACCAATGCAACTGCTTGACAGAGCGGGACTTCTGACAGATACCACCGTAGCTGCACATTGCGTTCATGTAACTGACGACGACATCGGAATTCTGTCAAATCGCGGCGTCCACGTCGTAACAAATCCAGTCAGCAACCTCAAATTGGCAAACGGCATCGCACCAATACCCAAGATGCTCAAAGCAGGAGTCAAAGTCGCACTCGGAACTGATGGAGCATCCAGCAATAACGCACTCAACATGTTTCGCGAGCTTTCACTGTTAACGTTAATACATAAGGGCTTAAATCATGACGCCCTTGCAATAACCGCCGGTGAGGGCATAGCGATTGCAACCAAAAACGGCGCATTGGCAATGGGACGTCCTGACCTCGGCGAAATAAAAACCGGCAATGTCGCTGATCTCACCATATTAGATCTCGACCGCCCAAACATGCAACCCATCAACGACCCAATCGCGGCACTTGCCTATTCTGCAAATGGAAGCGAAGTTGAAACAGTCATAGTGGGCGGGCAAATACTGATGGAAAACAATGAATTTAAAACAATAGACGCAGAAAAAGTTGTCTATGAAGTTTCAAAGATATGTGAAAGGATTAAAACCAGATGAACTTAAATGCATACGACAACGAAAAAGCGCCCCCTATAGTGGAGGGAACAAAACATAAAAGCGTGGTACGCGACATTAGTCTCACCCCATCAGGTGAGCGAAAAATCGCATGGGCATGGCGCAACATGCCGCTTTTACGTGCAATAAAAGAGGATTTCGAAAAAACCAAGCCCTTCGCTGGAATGAAAGTTACCCTTTCTGTACACATGGAAGCAAAAACAGCCTGCCTTTGCCGTACTCTCGAAGCAGGCGGTGCGGAAATGTTTGCAACAGGCTGCAACCCACTTTCAACCCAAGACGATGTAGCTGCCGCACTCGCCGCAAGTGGCATGTCAGTCTACGCTGTCCATGGTGCATCTGGCGAGGAATACGAACGTCACCTGACAATGGCGCTTGAATGCGGTCCAAATATTATTGTTGACGATGGCGGGGATCTTATAAATATCATGCATACAAAACTTCAACACCTAATCCCGGGTGTTTATGGCGGCTGTGAAGAAACAACGACAGGGATAATGCGCCTTTTCTCTATGGCAGCGGATAAAACCCTAAAATTCCCGATGGTTGCGGTTAATAACGCAAAATGCAAATATCTCTTTGACAACAGATATGGCACAGGTCAGTCCGTCTGGGACGGCATCAATCGCACAACAAACCTCATTGTCGCAGGCAAATCCGTTGTTATAGCAGGATATGGCTGGTGCGGCAAAGGTATCGCCATGCGTGCAAAAGGCTTTGGCGCAAATGTCGTCGTTACAGAAATTGACCCTATCAAGGCTCTTGAGGCAATGATGGACGGATTTGACGTCATGCCAATGGACGAAGCGGCAAAAGTCGGTGATTTATTCATCACCGCAACAGGCTGTACGAATGTTATGACCGAGAAGCATTTCAACAAACTAAAGGATGGTGCTGTACTGTGCAATGCCGGACATTTCAATGTTGAAGTCGATGTAGAATGGCTTGATAAAAACACTGAAAAAGTCGAGCAAAAGCCGAATATCATGGGCTATACACTTGCTAATGGCAAAAAGATTTTTGTCCTCGCGGAAGGTCGTCTGGTCAATCTCGCATCAGGTGACGGTCATCCTGTAGAAATCATGGACATGAGCTTTGCAATACAAGCGATGTCAGCCCAATTCCTTGCGATGAATTATAAGATGCTTGAGTCGGGTGTTATCCCTGTTCCGGAAGAGATAGATCTTAAAGTTGCAAACAAAAAGTTGGAGTCTTGCGGCTTGTCAATAGACACACTAACACCTGAGCAAGCTAATTACCTGCTAAGTTGGAGCATGGATTAATTCCAATTGCTCACACGAAATAAGTGAGGTCTCATGAAAAAAGTCATGCTTGTTTTCGGCACAAGACCGGAAGCAATAAAAATGTGTCCACTCGTTCTTGAAATGAGACAACGGACACAGCTTAAAACAATCGTCTGCGTCACAGGACAACACCGTGAAATGCTTGATGCTGTCCTCAGTGCGTTTTCTGTCGTTCCTGACCACGATTTGTCTATTATGGGAAGCAAACAAACGCTTTTTGACATAACTCAAAAAGTGATGACAGGTATGCATGAAGTTCTTATAGCAGAAAAACCTGACGCTGTGCTAGTCCACGGTGATACAACAACATCATTCGCAGCGGCTTTGGCAAGCTTCTACCTTAACATCCCAGTCGGGCATGTCGAAGCAGGCTTGCGGACATATAATATTCGCTCACCTTTTCCCGAAGAATTTAACCGTCAGGCAGTTGATATCGTAACAGACTGGGCATTTGCCCCGACCGAAACATCGCGTGATAACCTGCTGCGAGAGGGCAAAAATCCGAAAACAGTTTTCGTCACAGGCAACACCGCCATAGACGCATTAAAAACCACAGTCCGTAAAGATTACACCCATCCGCAACTCGAGTGGGCAGCCGACAGCCGGCTCATAATGCTCACTGCACATAGACGCGAAAATCTTGGAGAGCCAATGCACCGATTCTTCAGAGCTATCCGGCGCGTGGTGGATGAACTCCCGGATTTAAAAGTTATATACCCCGTACATATGAATCCGCTCGTTACTAAAGCCGCTGAAACCGAATGCGGCGGGCATCCTCGCATCAGACTCATTCCACCGCTTGATGTTCTTCCCTTTCACAATTTCCTGGCAAGCTCCTATCTTATCTTGACCGACAGCGGCGGCATCCAAGAAGAAGCGCCATCATTGGGAAAACCCGTCCTTGTATTGCGAGACACAACTGAACGCCCAGAAGGCGTAGCAGCCGGAACCTTAAAACTTGTTGGAACTGAAGAGGAAGCGGTTTACCGCGGATTTAAAGAGCTTATCACCAATAAACAATTATATGAATCAATGAGCAGAGCCTCCAACCCCTACGGTGACGGCTTTGCATCAAAACGCATAGCTGACATATTAAACAAAACACTATAACATACCGGCATATAAAAGAGTGAGGACTAACTATTATGAAAACAACCATAAAAATTGCGCTAATCACATTGCTTATTTTTGCAATGCTCACGCCGACGATTGCATTAGCATACAACACGGACGAACCGGAGCCATATTGCGACTATTATGATTGCGTAGTACGGAGTAGATGGACGCTCTGGGAAGCATTTGGATTTAATACAGTAGACGAATTCATGGAAAACTTCATTCAGTGGCATGATAGAGCAGACTTGGTACCGGGAGTAACTTTCTGGAGAATATGGGGATCCCCATCGCCGGAAGCCTTTATGGAATGGAATGACGTTGATGAGCATGAACTCGCTATTCTTGAAGAAGCTTGGGCCCAAACACTCTCAAGTGTATTACTTGAGTTTGAGCAAATTCGTAACAGAGAATTACAAGCTCATGGTGGAACCCCAAACATAATTAACGTCATGATAAACGGCGAATTCATGCAATTTGAAAATGCTATCCCGGAAATTGTAAACGGAATGACATTTGTTCCAGCCACGGCATTTCTTGAATCCATTGGCTGGGGGCTGAGATTCAATGAGCAGACCGGCGAGCTGCTCGCCATATCCGACGACAAAAGCATCCGCATGGTAATCGGAGAAGATAGAGCCGCGGTCACAACAGCAGGCGAAACCCGCAATCTTTCAATCGAGGCAGCTCCTTTTATCCGCAATGGCGTTTCGTACATCCCTGTCCGCCCAATCGGCGAGATCATGGGGCTTCACGTTCTTTGGGACAGAGAATTTGGCGCCGTCGTCATTGTTGACAGAGCTAGGCTAATTGCGGAAATCGACCAACACTTCACCATAATAAACAGCCTATTTAACATGCCGATAAATATCTTTCCCACACAGGACGGCACATTCAGGTCGGTACTTGACATTCTCCTGACATTAACACAGTTTAACTCGATTGATGGTGACATGAGTACAGAAGTTGATGCAAATGTCACGATTCTGTCAGATGGACAGAACTTCAGCCTCGTCGGAACCTCTGATCTTTCCGGGCTTATAGAGTACATGCTTGAGCAATATATATCTTTCGGCTTTGACGACGACGAGATTGCCCTAATCAAAGAAGAGCTAAATATACTCAATAACATTTCCGGAGAACTTATATTCAATTATGATCAAGGGGTGCTATATATAAGCTCACCGCTCCTCGGTGAGTTCTTCCCGCTATTTCCAAGCTATGCATGGATGTCAATAAACGAGTTGGACGGACTTGCATTCGGAGATGTTTTTAATGAGCTTGGCATCTTTTCCGTACCGAGTGAAATAACCATTTCATCCATACTTGATTTTGATTCTATTGGGAACAACATTGTTCCCGCTCCGTGGTCATTTGGTCGTTTTGGCAGAATAACTCAACATGCGCAACTAATGCAGGATGTTTCATTTTACAAAGCAATACTCGGAGATGAAAGATTCACTGTTAACGACGATGCATATACACTGACTATAACATTTGAAGAACTCCAAGCCGCAGGCGTCAAGTATAACTACCGCTTGGGCTTATCTGATTTTAATTTGAACCTAACCGTAGAAATAAAAGACGATATAATCAACGAGATCACCGGTGAGCTGCGTTACCGCGAAACTACGCCATGGTATGATACTCTCTATCGCTTTGAATTTGACATATCTCACGAAAGAGCGCAAATAAGCGGAGAAATCCACGACCGCAACACTCAGCGAATACTATTTGATATTGATTTGACAACTACCCCGGAAGACCTTCCGGTCCCGGGGTCACCTCCTGCCGGAGCCACCATTATAACAATTGAGGAACTATTGGGCTTCCCTGAAGACGCAATCAGACCGAGATCAGATTTAATAGTTCCACAGAGACGCAGCGTATAACCTTGGATATGCTACTATGCTACAGGGCTGCATCATATATCGCAGCCCCGAATCTCACTGTCTTATAAGAGGATCAATAAATTTACTTGATGCAATACGAATACCCTCTTTCAAAAATGCCGCAACCAGCTCACGGCGCACATCACTGCAAGCCCTGAAATTGACGCCAACTGTCGCTGTCCACATGCTTGCCCTTAACTCAACTCCGTATAGACCAAGCGCACGAACAAAGACCGGAACCTTAGGCGCATTGTCTGCAACTTGCTCGTCTGTTCGAGTATCGACAAACTCAGAGTGCTCACCAATAACCTTAGCGATAACTTCACATGCTTTCGCAACATCAGAATCATAGGTAATCACAACATCAATAAAATTTGATGCTCTCGGATTAAAATAATTTGAATTCTCAATAAGCTCTCTGTTTATTGTGGAGTTGGGAATTATTATACGGCTGTTCGTAAAAGTCCTGATCACTGTATGCCTGATTGTAATATCTTCAACAAATCCGGTAACATCTGCATTTATAAGATGAATACGATCGCCAACCTCAAAAGGTTTGAACATTGAAATAAACATGCCATTAAAAGCATTTCCAAAAGATTCTTGAGCCGCAAGACCGATTATTAGTGCAGCGATACCGGAACCTGCAATAAGAGCCGCTGCAAAACTAGAAAACGTATCAAATCTGCTTAGTGCAAACAGTATACCCGCTCCCCACATCAATACACTTATCGTGTTTTTTGCAAACTTATGATGTATTGTGTCTTTTCCGAACTTACGCCACAGTTTACGAAAAATGAATGTAACTAAAATCGTGATGCATACAATAGACACTGCGCGCAGCAACGTCCAAAAAAATTCATCACTGAAAAAGAAACTCTCCAGCATAACATCTCTCCTCACTGCATTGGAATGCGGCATCAAATTCTACCACAGAGCGAATATATTATGCAACAGAAAAGCAAAGTACATAAAAAAAGAATAGTCACTGCTCTAATCATTGCCACACTCATAACCGTGGCAGTGTCAATATTCCTTTGGCACATCCATCGCCAACAACTGCGTAGCGACATGGAAAATCACTTAGTCAGCTCCATTCTCTATATAGAAAATCGCATTTACCAACCGGCGCTCACAGAAGCAAAAGAAGCTGAAACATTAGCAAATCGTCTTAGAGATGGCGACTCTCTGCATACTATAACCGCACAAATCCGGCTTATTGAGGAAATGATTCACGCGCAGGAACTCTTTGATGCCGGAGCATACTACTATTCCCGCAATGCATACTTGCAAGCTCTATCCTACTCCGCAAATATTATCAAACTCGATCCCGGTTTCATCCATGACTCACTGGAGATCGTTGATGAATACATTTATTTTTACGAATTGATTGAAAGTGCCGAAGCACTGATAGGGCAACGAGACTATCTTTCGGCTCAGATCCTGTTTGAAATGGCACTATCGATCGCAGAAAAACTAGCATATGTTAACGGCATATTGCTCTCCGAGGAAGGCATCTCGAGAGCAAAAGAGCTCTTCTTCCTCGCTAGACGCAGCGAAGCCAGACTCATTGCATCACTGGGAGAGACAAGCTTTTTGAGCAGTAATTACACTGAAGCTATCGAATATTTTCAACTCTCGCTGGAAATACTCAAGGAAATCGGCGACACAGAAAGCATTGAAATAATAAAAACAAGAATTGAAGCCGCCGAGCGCAAAATAGCGGAATTAGAGCAAGCCGCAATAGCGGCAGCGGAAGCAGCCATCAGAGCGACCGCAGAATCTGAGGCTGCAGCTTTAGCTTTGCAAGCTGAGCAGGGCTCCTTACAAGCCGATCAAACTATTGATGCTGTACCTAACCCCACCGCGAACCAACAATCAGCAGCTGATCTGAACTATCAGCACAATCGAATCATCGACTTTGATCTGACAACCTTGATAGATGATCAGAACCAAAGTCCGGCAAATCAAATTAGAATGGGTGCTACAGATGGGTTAAATGAAGGATGGCGAAATGGATGCGGTTGGATTGCCGCATACAACGCACTTATCCTGCTCGGGAATCCACACCATCCGGCAGAGATAGTAAATCGCATAGAATCCGGCGGCGGAACAGTGCTTGGCGGAGTATTCGGCACCTTTCCTCATGCAATAGAACGGCTTTTCATCGACAAGGGCTATGACGTCAATCACATTCTATTTCCGGGTCGTTCTGTAAACATTGATGATACTATCAGAGCCTCGCGGGTCAGCATATTGGCATATACACACACCAGAGCCGCTCATTTCATAACAATTGAATACAGGGACTCGGACGGTAAATTCATTGTTTATAATGACAGCTTTGCACGCCGAAGATCAGCCACGTTGGGGTTTGAAAACTATGCAGACAATGGCTCTGCGGTAGATTCGATAACAGCGCTTATCGGAGAGACCCCTGATATCTTGTTCTCATTTTCATTGATCACTGTTTCTTAATTAAACGCTGATTAAATCGCGCTCCCTGTCCTTGCGAGTCTTTTTCGTCTGGCGAAACGGAAATTCGCAGGAATACCAACAGTATTGCAAGGCATTTTGCAGAATCCACAATCATATTGATGGCAATTTTGTCACTCCATACATTTGTTTCAGGTTACTCAAAATCACGCTCGCATCGTCGATTCGTTTGTTTGCGCTTTTTAATGCATCAGAGTTTGATTCGAACTTCTTTTCGAGCATTTTTCTTGTTTCCTCAAGACTGACTATTCTGCCATTGCGACATAGTTTGTCGGCAACGTAGAGTATCTCCTGTTCTTTTACATCCGTCACAACACAACCCAAGTCCATATGGCGACCTATGAGGATCGCTGTTTTGGGGTATCCTTTTTTCAACACTAACTCCATGCCCCTCTTCGCATGGTCAACTTCCATCCGCTTGATATCATGAAGCAGACTTGCTGATTCTAAGAGTTCGAGGTTAAGTTTCTCCCCTCCCCTGTCCATCATCATTTCTGCGATTCCAAGAGCAAGCTTTGCAACTTGCTCCCCATGTATGATGATCTCTTCAGGGGTATTGAGTTTCGCAAAAATTTCCATGCATCTACTTTTGCTAGGACAAGTCGGCAGACCTAGATGCTCAAGCAAAACTGCATAATCTTCCGGGGTATCCATGTCCAGATTGACTCCTATATCATCTGAATTTACTTCAACTGTCGGAAAATTTCTAAGTACACCTTTAAGCCCATCCTCTCCATTGTATGAAAGTATATCATCAGCATATTTCATTGGAATTAACGGCGGATGCCCGCGTGAACCTTCCCCCATCTTAGGTCTAATAACCACAGATTTTCCTGCATTATTAAACGCTTCAATCAATACCGAAAATGTATCGGAAGAAACAGCGCAACAGTCCGCCGGAAGCAAAAAGAATCCATCAATACCATCGGATAATGCAGAAACCCCGGTGAGAACTGATGAAAACATCCCCTCACTATAACATTCATTGTGTACTACCCTTACATCCGGGGCTTTAGTAACTAGCACTTTAAGGATGTCCTCATCTCGATACCCCGTAACTACAACAATGTTACAAATTCCGACCGCATTGGCGAGTTCAACACAGCGAATTACAGCAGGCTCAACTCCAACGGGCAAAAGCGGTTTTAACACACCCATTCGCTGAGAAAATCCACCTGCAAGAATAACCATCGCAACTTTTTTTATCACTTCACGCACTTATTGCCGCCCCCTATCCGGAAAGCTGACAATACCCTACCATAGAAAGAATGATGTTTCAAGAGACATCTTGCTGCAAAACACTACCTCAGAGCGGCATGTGTTACTGCTTGCACAGCTGTGTGTGCGAACAGTAACCGGCATGTCTGCATCAAACATCCCCCATAGTAAACGAGCACCGTCTCCTGCGTGCAAAGTTTCGCGCTGTTGTCACACCTTCACCGGTTATGTTCGCGATAGTAAATCCCATACCGACACCGCCATCGAAGCCCAGTGCCGAAAGCGATGACCCATTTTTCACAAATACTGAAGTCTGCATGATCTGCGCCGCTCTGTTCAGACGTGAGATCGACTGCGAATGCAAAATTGCGGTATGCCTGTACCCCTGCTCTATAAAGAGTGCGGTTTCAAGCAAATCATCAAAATTGAGCACACTCACTAATGGCACGATCGGCATAAGCATTTCAACAGTTACAAATGGATGTGTTTTTACCGTCTCAACAACAATAAGCCGGACTTCCCTTTCGCAGGATATCTCTGCTGCTTTCAAAATCTGATTTGCTGATTTTCCCGCAAAGGAGCGATTCATGAAAAAATTGCTGTTTATTGTTGTTTTTGTCAACTTCAGCATATCTGTCGGATCGCTGATATAAAACACACCTTGCTTGACCAGCTCATCAACAAACAGGTCCTTAACCGAAGAAACAACGACTATATTTTTCTCACTCACACAGGTAGTATTATGATCAAAAGAAGCGCCATCTATTATGTTCTTTGCGGCTTGATTAAGATCTGCGGTTTCATCAACCATTGCCACCGGATTCGCCGCTCCGGCCCCGATAACTCTTTTTGAAGTTGCAAGCGCTTGCCTTATTGTCTTCCCACCACCTGTCGCAACTACCAGTGCTACATCCGGATGCCCCATAATTTCACAAACCTGTTGCATTGAAGGCTTAGATATGCAAATCACAAGATTCTCTATTGCGCACGCTGAGTAGATTGCCTTATTTATCCAATTCACAGTAAATTGTGATGCACTTGCACACCCTGGATGTGGAATTACTATCACCGAGTTTCCGGCAGCAAGCATCCCGATTGTATTGTTTATAATGGTTGCACAGGGATCTGCCTCCGGCTGAATCGCGCAAATGACCCCATAAGCTGAGTATTCATACAAAGTAATAGCATCATCCCCCATATGCACTTGCGACGCAATATCCTCAACTCCTGGCGTCTTCTGCAGCGCCAGCATCAGCTTTACGACCTTATCTTTCACATCTCCCATTCCGGTCTCATTTATTTCCAGTTCAGCTATTTCTGAGATCAAAGGTTGCAGCGCCTTCCTGATTGCCGAAACAACCTCTTCTCTACCGCTTTGCGGCAGCTTTGAATATTCTCTGAAAGCATGACCCGATTCACGGATCGGCTGCTGCACAACACTCAAATCAACACTGTTATTTATTTTCTGCTCAATGATGTTAGCTTTCATTAAATGAAACCTCTTCTCCTGACTTAGGGTACGCTTACACCAGATAAACGCTGATTAATTCGCGCACCTTGTCCTTGCGAGTCTTTTTCCCTAGTATTCTCTACAATTTCGGCAATTTCAACCCATTGCAACAACTTAACATTGCACAGCATTGTTGCTATATGGACAAATCACGTCTTTTAATGTATAATGCATATAGTACTACAATTAGGCGGGATGCTCATGTTGTTTCATGACAAATTGGACTTTTTGATGAACTTAACTGACATGGCTAACAGCAAGTTAGCCAGAGATGCAAATCTCGATCCGTCGCTGATAAGCCGTTGGCGTCGCGGTATCAAGGTTCCGGCACTGCACTCTGATGCGATGCATAGCTTGGCAAAGGCTCTCGCACACAGGGTCAATGCAGATTTCAGAAAAACAAAATTCATTGAAACCTCAGGCATTGACGCGAAGAGTTTGTCTGATATCCACTCCATCATAATTGCAATACTGGAGTGGTTTGCCGATGGCAATGAGGATACTCACAATCAAGCAAAGCCTTTGCGGCGAAAGCCCTATCCTAGTTATCAAGACAGACAGGTTTCACCGCTCGACTCGCTAAGCGTTGCCGAGTCATATTGTGTTGGCAAGGAAGGACGAATCAAGGCGCTGCAATGGATCATGAGCTTTGTAGAGCACTGGCCATCGGGTGGCACCCTTAGATTTTATACTGATCAATCAACAAACTGGCTTGAGGTCGATCACGAATTTTACCGGAAAGTAGTTGAGCAAAACTCGCAAATAGTAAGCAAATTCAACATCGTAAAATTCCTACTTCCAGTCAATTCTCCCGCTGCAAATCATTTATCTATTCTGGAATTTGCAAAGATTTTTATAGAAACTGCAACTGTCAGCATAAACTATGTACGCCAGAATGAACACAGTATGTTCCAGCATTCCATGGGCATCTATGACAATAATATTGCGATATCCTGTTACGGCTTCTATTCAAGAAATTATCTGCCTACCCACCTGCACAGCGACGAACGTTTTATACATGAATTGACTACTGATTTTGAAGCAAATTTCAACAGCGCGGAAATAGCGCTCCGCTTTGTTCCGAGGTTTACCATCTGGGATATGTGCCGCGACTATACCTCAATTTTTACGCAAAATGCGACTGTCTACTATCGCTCATCTCAGGTATTTCTTCCATTTATACCTATTGACGTTCTTAACGAAGTGCTTGATGACAGCGAAACTACGCCCGACGCATCCGGCTTGGCTTATAGTAGGTTTGAAGAGTTGTTAGATGACTTTCTAGCCCAGAATATGCTCTTTGTCTCCATGTCGTCACAGTCTTTTCGATTTTCTCAAGAGGATAAACAAAATAACCCCAGCTTATTTACGCAGGAGGATCAAAGGGTATATCTTACGCCGAATCAATGTATATCAATCATTGAAAACATAATTAAAGTGCATAACAAGCACAATAACCTTTTCATAATTGTCGGAGACGAAGAGATCAAGGACCATTTCCTCGTGCAAGAAAGAAAAACGTTGTCCTATGCTCGCATAACCGACAGATTCATCCCCTATCAGTCACATCACCCGCATTTAGTCCAAGTCATCTGTAAAAGCGCCGGTGACGAGCTGAAGACCTCATTGATAGGCTATAACCGCGAAACCGAAGCCGCGAAGCTAGTCGAAATCATTGATACATTAAAATCAGACTCACCAGAATATTTATAATAGCATTCTATATGTCATTGCTCGGCATTGACCGAATCAACGAAAGTACACCGCAGTTCTTCTAGGTAACCGCAAAGACGAGGAGCGCGATTTAATCAGCGCTTACCTAGCTATACATAATTTCCCCCTTAGTCATTCCTGCAGAAATCCCAGTTATTTGCACGGAATACACATTGTTCTTTTCACCACCATGTTTCAATGCAACTTCAATATAGTTTCCGGCATGACCTACCCAATAATCACCGCGCTTCTGCTCGATAAGAACACTAACGCACTTTCCGACCTGCCTTTTAATAAAATCAAGCTCCATTGCTTCCGCAGCTCGCCCTATAATATACGCCCTTTCGCGGCGTATTTCTTTTTTCACCTGATTTGGCATATCGACAGCTCTTGTGCCGGGGCGTGGAGAGAATGGAAACACATGCATTTTTGAAAAACTTACAGAGTTAATGAAGTTCAATGTTTGCTCAAACTCCGCCTCTGTCTCACCCGGAAATCCCACTATCAAATCAGCAGATATGCCGCAATCCGGGAACAATTGCCTAAGTGAATTAATCGAATTTCGAACCGCCTTAATATCATACTTGCGCCCCATTCTGTTTAATGTCTCATCACAACCACTTTGAAGCGACAAGTGAAAATGATTACACATATTCGAAATCCCGCTCAAATCCCGGCAGAACTCACTCGTCAACGCACCGGGATCAAGCGATCCAAGGCGGAGTCTGACATGCGGTGCAGCCCCACTGATTTCCCTTATTATACTAATAAGCGGCGGATTATCCGGAAGGTCTTTTCCATAAGATGAAATCTCAATACCCGTAATGACAATTTCTAAAAAACCTTGTTCGGCAAGCTCTTTTGCCTGTGCACCTGCATGCTCGATTGGCAAAGATCGCACCTTGCCTCGTGCAAACGGAATTACACAGTATGCACAGAAATTTTCACAACCGTCCTGAATCTTGAGAAAGGCACGCGTTCGCCCAAACCCTCTGCCACCCGGCAATTGCTCGAAATCAACTCTTTCAAATGGATTGTCTATATAAACACTCTTTGTCTCACGACTTGCAGCAATAGTTGATTCAATCTCAAAAGCAAACCTGCTCCTGTCACCACTGCCTCCTACAAGATCCGCTTCGAGCGCTTCAACTGCTTGCGCATCAAGCTGAGAAAGGCAGCCACACACCGCAATCAATGCATCCGGCTCAAGTTTCTTCATCTTTCGCACAGCCTGCCGTGATTTTCTCACACTCTCAGCGGTTACAGCACAGGTATTAATTATACAAACATCGCATCCCTCCCCCGCCAAAGCCAAAATATGACCTCGTGAGACAAGAATGCTCTCAATCGCCTGAGTTTCAACTTGATTAACCTTACACCCCAGCGTTGTTGAACAAAACTTCATTATTTAGTAACCGACCTTTCGATGATGATCGCACACATAGCTGCGTAAACAGTAGCCTAATTATCGCTTGAATAAGACAAAAATGTCAACCTCTATATTGATTAAACTCTCTCCTGCATGTTAAAATGACAATAGCAAAAAATTAAAAGGTGGCAGGTCATGAATAATATCACATTTGAAATCTCAGGAATGAGCTGCGCAGCCTGTGCTAGCCGTGTGGAAAAAGTCCTCTCAAAAATCGAAGGCGTTACAAACGCTTCTGTCAACATAGCAACTGACAAAGCGACCATTTCATATGATCCAAGAATAACCACATCCCAAGAGCTTCGAACTGTCATTGAGCATACCGGCTACAAGGTAGTCCAGCCCAAAAAAACAGTTACGATCGATGAGGACAAACTGCGTAAAGAAAAGGAAATTAAAACGCTGCGCTTAAAGTTCATCATTGCAACAATATTCGGATTTCCACTGCTATATATCTGCATGGCACCCATGATTCCCTGGATTCCCCTGCTCGTCCCGGCAATTATTCACCCGGATATTAACCCACTTAACTTTGCCATGACACAAATAATCCTTACTATACCCGTCGTCATTGTCGGAAATAAATTCTATACCATCGGCTTCAAGGCGCTCATCCGGCGAAGCCCAAATATGGATTCCCTCATCGCAATCGGCACAAGTGCAGCGATAATCTACAGCCTATTCGGAACATTGCAGATAATCCAAGGCGATACTCATGCTGCACACAGACTATACTTTGAAACAGCGGGAGTAATTATTGCACTTGTGTTGCTTGGCAAATATCTGGAGTCAGTCTCAAAAGGCAAAACATCTGAGGCAATCAAAAAATTAATGGGACTTGCGCCCAAAACCGCGACAATTATGCGAAATGGTATTGAAACAGAAATCCTCATCGACGAGGTGGAAATTGACGACATAGTAGTAGTCAAGCCGGGAGAAAAAATTCCCGTTGATGGCACCGTCATTGATGGACACACAGCAATCGACGAATCAATGCTGACCGGTGAAAGTATGCCTGTAGATAAAAAATCCGGTGACAATGTGTTCTCCGCAACAATCAACACAACAGGCTTCATAAAGTTCCGTGCAGAGAAAATCGGAGCGGACACAGCGCTCGCACAAATCATAAAACTTGTAGAGGATGCACAAGGCAGTAAGGCCCCCATCGCGGCAATGGCTGATAAAGTCTCAGGTATTTTTGTGCCAATCGTCTGCATCATTGCATTACTCAGCGCGATCACTTGGTTAATAGGAACGCAAGACGTGGGTTTTGCCTTAACGATTTTCATCTCAGTTCTCGTTATCGCCTGTCCATGCGCACTGGGGCTTGCAACACCGACAGCCATAATGGTTGGCACAGGAAAAGGCGCTGAAAACGGCATTCTCATCAAGAGCGGCGAAGCTCTTGAAAATGCGCATAATATAAATACTATAATTCTGGACAAAACCGGCACTATCACTGAGGGCAAACCAACTGTTACGGACATAATCATCAGCAGTCAATGGTCGGCATCCGGCTATCGAAATGCGAATATAACTGGAAAAGACATAAACATAGAATCGGAAATGTCTGAAAGACACGAAAAAAACACTGAAATTCTTCTTCAGATAACCGCTGCGGCAGAAAAGGGATCAGAGCATCCACTTGGACAAGCAATCGTGAGTGAAGCGGAGAATCGTGGACATATACTGCCAATTGCAACCAGATTTAACGCTTTGCCAGGACGCGGAATAATGGCTTCAATTGATGGTCAGACTATTTTGACAGGGAACCATAAGCTTATGGACGAGCATGAAATCCCGCTCGACGAACTGGAAAGTGATGCGAACAAGCTTGCAAGCGAAGGCAAAACTCCAATGTATGTCGCTATAAACGGCGTCGCAGCCGGGATAGTTGCTGTCTCTGACGTTGTGAAGCCATCAAGCAAATCCGCGATTGAAAAACTGCACAAAATGGGTATAGACGTCATTATGATCACAGGCGATAACCAAAGAACCGCCAAAGCAATCGCCAAACAAATGGGAATAAGCCAAGTACTCGCCGAAGTGCTGCCTCAGGATAAATCAAACGAAGTCAAAAAGCTACAAACAAAAAAACACATTGTGGCTATGGTCGGGGATGGCATTAACGATGCCCCTGCGTTGGTGCAGGCAGACATAGGCATTGCAATCGGCTCGGGCACGGACGTTGCTATGGAAAGTGCAGATATCATATTGATGCACTCAGATTTAACAGACGTCTCCACTGCCATTGACCTGAGCAAAAAAACAATCCGGAATATTAAGCAAAACCTCTTTTGGGCGTTCGGGTACAACACACTGGGCATTCCTATAGCTGCGGGATTTCTATACCTGCTTGGTGGACCATTACTTAACCCAATGTTCGCAGCAGCAGCGATGTCACTGAGTTCAGTGTCCGTTTTAACAAATGCGCTACGACTTAAAAGATATAAGCACTTGTAATAATACGTATTGTACTGTATTATTTTCTCATGAAAATATATTTTGACAACGCCGCTTCAACAAAAGTACGCGATGAGGCCATAGACATGATGATCAGCGTCATGCGGGAGGACTACGGCAACCCATCCTCTATGCACTACGCCGGACGCAAATCAGCGAATATACTTCAAACCGCCCGCAGAAATGTGGCAGACGCGATCAGCGCAAATCCCGACTGCATATACTTCACATCCGGCGGAACTGAGTCAGATAATTGGGCAATCCTTGGCGTAGCTGAGCTGCAAAAACGAAATGGAAAGCATATACTCTCCTCGGCAATCGAACATGATGCAGTGATGGATTCCATAAAAAAACTGGAGTCCATAGGATGGGAAGTCACTTATCTCATGCCCGATAGCGCCGGGCGGATTGCGCCTGAAGCCTTTGCCGCAGCGCTGCGCGATGACACTTCACTCGCCTCGATCATGACTGTAAACAATGAAATGGGAGCTATTAATCCAATATGCGATTATTCCGCTGAAATAAAACGGCGCGGACTCAACACCCTCCTGCACACTGACGCAGTGCAAGGCTATTGTAAAATCCCACTCAAAGTCAGCTCGCTCGGCGCAGACCTTATCACAATGAGCGCACACAAAATCCATGGACCAAAAGGCGTTGGAGCCTTATATATCAAATCAGGCATCAATCTTCCAAAAGCACAGCTTGGAGGAAGTCAGGAAAACGGCAAACGCCCCGGAACCGAGGCGCTTCCAGCAATTGCAGGGTTTGGCGAAGCTGCACGAGTCGGTGCTCTTGAACGCGAGGGATTGACAAGGCAAATGAAAGAACTGAGAGATTTTGTTATATCCCTTCTTCAACGCAAGCTCCCTGAAGCTGTAATTATCGGTGAAGGCGATGTCCCCTACCTACTCAGCCTCTCCCTCCCCGGTCATAAATCAGAGGTTCTGATGAGCTATTTAGATGCAGAAGGGATTTGCGTATCAAAAGGCTCCGCCTGCAAAAAAGGTGCGCGAAGCCGTGTTCTTGAATCTATGCGACTTAAAAACGAAGTAATTGACGGCGCAATAAGGGTCAGCTTTTCGCGCTATAGTACACAAGAAGAAGCCGAATGCTTCGTAAACACCTTAAAACAAGCGTCTGACACGCTGTTTAAAGCATTTTAAATTGGAAAAAAGTATGGAAAACAAACCTCAGAATCAAAAAAGCGCCCTTATTGCGATGAGCGGCGGCGTTGATAGCACAGTATCCGCTCTACTTACCTTACGTAGCGGCTATGACTGCGCAGGCGCTATAATGAAGTTGCACCCCAATGTGAAAGATTCCGAAGCGGATGCTCGTTCAGCCGCAAAGCTGCTCAACATACCCTTTTATGTTTTGAACCTACACGATGTCTTTGCAAATAAAGTTATAGACAATTTTGTCGATGAATATAACGAAGGCAGAACCCCAAACCCCTGTGTCGTGTGCAATAAAAACTTAAAGTTCGGTCAAATGCTTGACAAGGCAAATGAACTTAAAAAAAAGTACATTGTTACAGGGCATTATGCCCAAATATGGCAGGACGCATCAGGACGCTACCAGCTCTCAAAGGGCGTCGATCCAACAAAAGATCAAAGCTATGTCTTATACACCCTAACCCAGCATCAGCTTGCAAATACCCTCTTTCCTCTCGGCGGCATGTCAAAAGCTGAAGTTCGCGAAATTGCGCACAGCATTGGGTTTGAAAACGCATCAAAAAGCGAGAGCCAGGATATATGCTTCGTGCCGGGTGGAGATTATGCCAAATTCATTGAGGACTATACAGGCAAAGCACCGAAAAAAGGGCGTTTTGTGGATACCCTAGGAAATGACCTCGGTGAGAACAAGGGCATTTTACACTATACAATTGGTCAAAGGCGCGGTCTTGGACTTGCAATGCCGCATCCTCCCTATGTTGTTGAAATACGCCCTGAGGACAACACTGTCGTTATCGGCAAAAATGACATGCTCTACTCCAAAGTTCTATATATTCGAAGCATAAACCTAATATCTTTTGATAAACTCGAAACCCCGATTAAAGCTAAAGTCAAAATAAGATATACACATGTTGAGCAGCCTGCATTAGTGAGACAACTAGGTGATGATGAATTGCGCATAGAGTTTGACGAACCTCAAAGGGCGATAACTAAAGGTCAGACTGCCGTTATCTACGATGGAAATGATGTACTTGGCGGCGGAACGATAGTTTAGTCCCAAGGTAAACACTGATTGCAGACTTATTAGCATCACAAAAAGTATAATTGTATAAGTAAACGTTGATTAAATCGCGCTCCTCGTCTTTGCGGGTCTTTTTCCGTCTGTTTTCCGCATTTTTCAGTTAAATACTGCTAGTATTCGCCCTCAACATCCAAAAAACAGGCGAAAAAATACCTCGCAATTACTTCGGGCGGATTTAATCAGCACTTACCCAATGTGCAATGTCACGCGTTTTTCCACATTTCCGCACCCGCCTCACCTTTCGTGACAATGTCGTGACAGAAATCTGTAAAATAGATTGTGTAAGGGGTTATTTTCGAGCCGAACCCATGGGAGGTGCATTATGAAAAAGAGAATTCGACTGTTATCACTGGTACTAATGATAATCATGCTAACCAGCGTTGTAACAGCATGCGGTGATCCGGAAACCATGATCTTTAATATGCCAGAGAACAAGGTTCCGGTTGAAGACGTCATATACATGGACTTGGCTGCCGAAATGGTCCCGCTCACACGAACCCCCGCTATATTCGCTATTCCTGTTCCCTCTGCTCCGGGCACACAAGTCAGAACTAACCAAAAAGCAACAATAGATTTTTCGAACTCGCGTGACGGCTATGTCATGGTCCGATTCAATGAGAATACAAGCAGACAGCTCAGAGTACTCATCACAGGTCCCAGCGGTGTGAGATACCAATACAGGCTCAATCAAAACCGCGCTTGGGAAGTTTTTCCACTTTCTGATGGAAACGGCAGTTATACGATCGGTGTTTTTGAAAATATCGAAGGTTCTAGATTCGCACAGGCAGTCAGTGCAACAATAACGGTTACACTCAGAGATGAGTTCGCTCCATTCCTCCGTCCGAATCAGTTTGTCAATTTTGATAAGGATAGTGCGGTTGTGGCAAAAGCGGCAGAGTTGGTCCGCAACATAAGCGGAGTATATCCTCGTGTCGAAGCAATCTACAATTTCGTTATCAATAATATCAGTTATGACAGAGTTTTTGCGAGAGAGGTGCAGCGCGGAATGCACTCGGGTTATATTCCCGATGTTGACGCTGTGTTAGCAAACCGAAAAGGTATTTGTTTTGACTATGCAGCACTCATGACCGCGATGCTAAGGAGTCTTGGAATTCCAACAAGGCTTGTCATAGGATATGCAGGTGATCAATACCACGCATGGATAGATGTATATTCCGAAACAGACGGCTGGATAAACAATGTTATCTTTTTTGATGGCAGTGACTGGAATTTGATGGATCCAACATTCGCTGCCACAGGCAATCAAAGCGCTGAGGTCATGAGATTTATCGGTGATGGTACAAATTACTCCCCCAGATTCCTGTACTAAATAAACACTGATTAAGTCGCCCTAAATAATCACAAGGAGCATGAATTAATCAGCGTTTACCTAATGCTTTTTAGCTAAAGGCAGTATATCCGGAGAAAAATATGTTAAATAAATCTACCCGCAATAAAAAAATCATCACAGATGACGCATCGTTAAATCAAAAGAAATTTGTGTTCTTTCCTTTCATACTTACTATTGCTATTTTGATTCCGGTCATCTCTATGACTGTTATGCTTTTTTCCCACTTCATCTACTGGGGAAGATATTATTTAATGATCCCATTGGTTTCTCTGTATCGCATCCCTATAATAGCTTTTTTCTCTATTCTCCCCACTTTTCTCTACTTTAACGCTGAAACAATCCCTCTTTTTGATTGGTCAGTTCGTGGCTTTGTGCATCTGATTTTAACATCATGCGTCGTAGTTATTACATTACATTTATATGATCAATTGGCATCAATGAATGCTGTTATGGCAATTCTGATGATAATGAGTATTTACATGTTAGGTCGAACAACTGCCTTTCTTGTTTACATGTATTATAGAAAATCGCTCAATGAAAAGCTGATGATTAAATATAAGCTATGGCAAAAAGAGACTGAGCAACAGAGTCTTCAATACTATATGCATGAATTGGAACAACAACAGCTTGCTATTAGAAAGTTCAAGCATGATTATCAAAACATTCTCTTTTCCTTCGATATTTTCGTTAAGGAAGATGATTGGGAAGGGATGAAACAGTTTTACGCAAGACATCTTAGTGGCACTTCAGATATTATAGCAAAAAGCAATTTTGCATTGGAACGACTGGGCAAAATAAAGGTCAGAGAGATCAAAGGGATCATAGCCGCAAAGTTTATGACAGCTCAAAACATGGGCATTAGCGCCACCTTTGCCGCAGATGAAGATATAGATGAAGTTCCCGCAGACTCTGTTGCAATGGTGCGAATGCTCGGCATAATTTTGGATAATGCGATTGAGGAATTGGCAAGACAGGATAATGGAACTCTGCTTGTTGCTTGTTACAAAAATGATCAGGCTACTACCTTCGTTGTACAAAATACATGCCGCCTAGACACCCCTGATCTATTTATATTAAAGCAAGAAGGGTTTTCCACAAAGGGCAAAGGGCGAGGACTCGGACTAAGCAATTTATCCACACTTGCCGATTCACAGCCAAATATAGTGCTCTGTACAAGCATCTCAGATGGCAACTTCACACAAAAGCTTAGTGTCAGCACTCCATGAGCCAACCAAACGCTCCTGGTTACTGTTCAGATCAAACCTGCGGCGCGGCGAAGAGACTGTGTTTTTCAATTTCCAAAGCGAGTTTGTGCGCCCACAGCTACGGTAAAGAATGTGTTTTTTACACGCGCACATGTTTGAGCGACGAAATTGCAAAAATACAGACTCTGAGCGCAAGCGCACACTCAGCTGCGTGAACAACAACAATTTCATCGCTCAAATGTATGCGTATGCAAAAATAGCTTGCAAAAACAAGCTCACCTGAACTATAATTAACTTATAGGAGTTTTTACATTTTTTCTGCAATAAGATTAACATTTGAAAAGAGGGTATGCCATGGGCAAGAAAATCCTTACCAATACCTACCTATCCATGCTCAGCACAGAGCTTGCCATGCTGCTTGATGCAGGACTAACGGTTAGTGACAGCGTTCAAATTTTACAAGACGACGAACCTGGAAAAGAAGGCAAAGCTGTATTACAGTCCTTGCTTGATTCCCTTGAAAAAGGCGAAAACTTCTCCACCGCATTGAAGGAATCCACCTTTTTCCCACGCCACATGGTACATATGGTCGAAATCGGCGAAAGGACCGGACGCCTTGTCGAAACACTTAACGCGCTCTCAGAATACTATGAGAGACAAGTCCGTCTCTCCATTACCATCAAAAACTCGGTGCTCTATCCGGCGATTTTGCTAGTGCTAATGATTGTCGTTGTGCTTGTTCTTATTGTTCAGGTTCTCCCGATTTTCAACGATGTATTCGCTCGTCTCGGAACACAAATGTCTCCTCTTGCTGTTGCGCTGATGAACTTCGGCGGGTGGCTGGGCGGTGCTGCGATTATCATAGCTGCAATTTTTGCTGCAATATTTATCATCATACTCTTAATGGCAATTATCCCTAATCTGCGCAAAAGTATAAGCAGAACATTTTCAAACAAATGGGGCAGCCGCGGTATATTCGGAAAAATTGCATCCTCTCGTTATATCTTTGCAATGAGACTGGCAATGGCAAGTGGTCTCGATACCTCCGACGCCATTGACCTTGCATCCTCTGTAAGCGGCGGCTCAAAAGCTGTTGACGAGAAACACAGGCTCTGTACGAAATTGATTCACTCCGGCAGCCCGCTTCATGAGGCGCTTAGCAGCGCAGGCATCTTGAGTTTGCAGGACGCCAAGATGCTCTCTATCGGCAGCCGCAGCGGAAAGGCCGACCAGGCTATGGCTGAAATCGCCCGCAGGAGTGATTTGGATGTTCGTGACAGCATTGACAGAATCGTCGGCAAAATCGAGCCTACTTTGGTAATTATCTCCTCAGTGGTCGTCGGAGTAATCTTGCTCTCGGTCATGCTTCCACTCATGGGCATAATGACTGCGATTGGGTAAGCACCTAATGCTTAACGCTTAATTACAGTTAGGAGTCAAGCGGTTACCCGTTTGAATAAATAGTATTATGAGAAAAAGTATTTTTAAAAAATCCGCTTGGGATGTCATACGCACGGCTGTTGTTCCAGTCTTGTTCACAGTTGTTGTGGTGGGAATGATTATATTCGCGCTTAATCAGACCGAACAGTCCAGCAGAGCTGAAGGTCTGAGGATTCTTGAGGACAGTATCCACCGTGCAGTGGTTGTCGCATACGCGATAGAAGGACGGTATCCCGAAAGCATTGAGTACATTGAAGAGCATTTTGGGGTATATATTGACAGGACTAGGTTTGTCGTTCATTACAAAATATTTGCATCAAACCTATTCCCTGACATCGCGGTAATTGCGTTATGAAAAAAGTTGTTGGCAGACAAAGGATAGACACGGTTTTCGTGCTCATTATTTTTTGCGTTTTCGCCGTCTCTGTTTTGATGGTGCTTATGCTCGGCGCAAGCATTTATCAAAATATGACCGAGATCTCGCGTGAGGAACAAGATGAGCACACAGTGCTCTCATATATCCGAACAAAGGTAAGAAACAATGATGAAAACGCAATGTTTTCAGTCGGTGATTTTCGTGGACTGCCTGCCCTTTACTATGAGGAAGAGTTTTACGGTACATATTTTCGTACATACATATACCATTACAATGGTTGGGTTTTTGAGCTTTTCAGCGAAGTAGGCATTGATTTCTATCCCGAAGACGGCGTTGCGATAATGCCGCTCAATGATCTATCCTTCGAAGAATTAGAATATGGGCTCATCAGAATTTTCGCGGGAACGAGAAGCCTGACGTTATATCCCAGGTCTTCAGCATCGGCTATTGTATTATATCCTAATGACACCGAGGAGGTGATCATCGGATGATGGAACGTTCAAAATCAACCCTTTTCCTGATTGAGCAACTTATAGTTATAGCTGTATTTGCACTATGTGCAACCGCCTGTATAAGTATACTTGCAAATGCCTATTTTATGGCGAAAGACTCTAGGGATATTAGCAACGCACTTTTTGCCGCCGAAAGCGTGGCGGATAGCTTCAAGGCAGTTTCCGGTGATTTTGAAAACGCTGCAAGAATTTCCGGCGGGACAGCAAGGAATATAGACGGCGCGAATGAAATCATTGTTTTCTTTGATAATAACTGGCAGGTTTCCGATAAAGGGACTGCATTCTATGTGCTGCGTCTTGTCAGCGATATCCATGGCTCATTTCCTTATGGGCTTATAATGACGGATTTATCAGTCGAACGTATTGATGGCAACGATGAATTAGTGAACTTTCCGGTCGCGGTACGAACTGGAGGTGCACGATGAGCAGAGGTGGAATCGGAGTTGGCAGTTCTTCAATTGTATTGGTATTCGCAGTATTATGTCTCACCGTATTTTCATTGATTACTTATGTCGTTGCAGGCAATGACAGAGCTTTGATCGATAATGAGTCAAGGCTTGTTATCGGGTTTTTCGAGGCAGACGCACTCGCTGAGCAGATTGTCGCAGAGATACTTGAATCAAATTCAGTACCAGAAAATATTCATGGCATTGAAGTCAGAAGCAGGTGGGATTGGTACTCTGATGTTACTGTCGTGGAATTTGCGGCACCAATATCAGATGTATTGTCAATTTATGTTCGAATGATGCTTCTCGAAGATTCATATGATATAGCAAGCTGGCGCATGATCAACTCCCATGACTGGGAATATGATGCGGGTTTGAATATATGGCCCGGTCCCCCCGGCATTGAACTCGACGATCCAATATTCGGATAGAAAGGAATGGTGTATCTTTGGTTCTCAAATGGTTGGAGCAAGCTGTTAAAGAAGGTGCTTCGGATATCTTTATAGGTGCCGGACGCAGTATTTCCTTTAAGAAAAACGGATTGATCATTCCCGCTGACGATGATTTCATAACGCCATCAGAAGCCGAGGAGTTAATAACCGACTTGTATGACTTGGCAAAGCGACCCATGGACAAATATCTAAATACAGGCGATGATGATTTCCCGATTACTGTACCAAATCTTTCTCGCTTCAGAGTAAACACTTTCCGTCAGCGTAGCACGATGGCCGCAATCATCAGAGTCGTACTGTTTAATATTCCGGATTACAAGGAACTGTTGATTCCCGATGATGTAATGAGAATTTCCACTGAAAACAGCGGATTGGTACTAGTTACCGGTCCTGCGGGCGGTGGAAAGTCCACTACGCTGGCTTGCATAATTGATGCAATAAATAAATCCAGAAACTGCCATATCATAACTTTGGAAGACCCGATTGAATTCTTGCACAGGGACGAGAAAAGCCTTGTCAGCCAGCGTGAAATTTCCACGGATACCGATTCTTACACCATTGCGTTACGCGCCTGTCTGCGCCAGATTCCGGATATTATATTACTCGGAGAGATGCGCGATCACGAGACTATCAGAACTGCAATTACGGCTGCGGAAACAGGGCATTTAGTAATTTCCACACTGCATACTGTCGGCGCTGCAAATACCATCGACAGAATCATTGACATATTCCCGCCCGAGCAACAACAGCAGGTTAGGGTCCAACTTTCCATGGTGCTTAGGATGGTTGTTTCACAACGATTACTGCCTAATATGAGCGGCAAGTCCATTCCAGCGTTCGAAATAATGCGAGTCAATAATGCGATCAGCAATATTATCCGCGAAGGCAAAACCCATCAGATTGACAGCGTTATCCAAACTTCATCACAAGAAGGCATGGTCGCCATGGATGCGTATATTCTCAAGTTACATAAAAATGGTGAAATATCAAAAGATACTGCGCTCAAAAATGCATCGAACCATGACCAACTTGAACGTCAACTTAGAAATGTTTAATAGGCGAACAAAGTTCACCCGCAAAAACATATAGGCGCGAATTCTCTTCGCTAATAGAACCGGCGAGCTGATCATTCAGCCGCCGGTTCTCTCCGCATAAAGCACTATGTAAGCGCTGATTAAATCCGCCCGAAGTAATTGCGAGGCATTTTTTCGCCTGTTTTTTGGATTTTGAGGGCGAATACTAGCAGTATTTAACTGAAAAATGCGGAAAACAGACGGAAAAATATCCGCAAAGACGAGGAGCGCGATTTAATCAGCGTTTACCTATGCTTTAAATGTTCCTCGTTGAGGAATTCGGATTGCATTTGCCAAAAACATACATACCACCGAAATCAACGCACCCACTAGGAAAACGTAGACATAGCCGGTCTCTGCATTCCATTCCCACAGAAGACCCGCGAAAAAAGGCATAGACATTGTGAAAACATGGTCGAGAGAAATACTAAAAGATAGAGTACCAGAAACCTCGTTTTGGTCATCAGCGAGCTTTCTTACATAAGTCGTCCTCGCCATCTGTGCACCCACAGAGAAAAGATTATCTATAACAAAACATGCCCCAACAACAATTAACGCAACTGACGGTGAAAACAGTATTCTTGCAAAAGCAAATCCAAAGCATGATAGCAGCAGCAATCCGCCTTCAAAAACCAATACAAATCGCTCGCCTAACTTATCAACGAATATCCCTAATAAAGGACGGAAGAAAATACTGATTACATTCGTGATAAAAAACAATATTACAATTGTCTGAACAGGTTGAGCATATATCGTTACCAAAAGCCATGTAACAAAAGTAAATGTAATTTGCCTCCGTGCTCCGAAAAACACGGCAAGAACATAGAAGAGCGAATACTTTTTCTTAACCACAAAACGCTCCTTCTTTGGCTTTTTAGGTCCCGGACTCATAAACAAAAATACAATCCCAGCAAGCACCATTGCCACAGCGCCTATTGTAAAAGCGACGCTGAACGACATATCTAAAAAATGATACAGCAAATATAGCACTGCCGATGTTATGACAAGCGTAGCGGTAGTGACCGCCTGTATCTCCCCAAGCCTTCGTCCCAAATTATTTTCTTTTGCAAATGTCATACTTATCGCGCCGGAAAGCGGAAGGTAAATATGTTGTCCCATACTGAATATCATCATCGTTATCACAACTGCCCAATAGCCTGATGGCACAAGTCCAAAGGCAAAAAGCCCAATGCCACCCATAATATTCCCGACCGCTGCCGTGCGGATATCTCCGAGGAATCCAAGTGCACCGATGACAAAAACAACCAGAAGCCCCGGTAGTTCACGAGGAAACTCAAGAGATGTCCTTTGCATAGTCGTAAAACCCAAATCCTCAGCCAACCTATTCGCAAACGAAGTGCTCTCTACTGCAATAGCTACGCCAAGAAGGGCATTTGCAATCAAAAACAGTAAAAAATCCCGGGAGATGACCGCCTTTCCAATCCGGATCTCATTCATATTTTCCTTCTCCTTGCTTCAGTTAAGTGCGGAATAATCCGCACTTGCCATGTTTGCCCACAATAATAACACATAGCGTAAAAAAATACTATAATATTTTGCATATATGAATTTTTATGAACTTTGCAAAAATACAGGCTCTGAGCGCAAGCGCATATACAGCTGCGTGAACAGTAACGAACGAACAGATTGCTTGTAAGATTGATCACCTTGTAGTAGACAATTACATGATTTTAGGTTATTATTGTATCGACATATCGGCTAGACCGACATTTTAACACTCTACATGTGGGCGAACACAGTTCACCTACCACGCAACTATTGGCAAGGAGTGAGATTTTTTGATACTAAGCATAGTCATACTTGTGCTACTAATTTTAATAAGCGGCGTCCTCTCATCACTAGAAATCGCACTGAGTTCTTCAAACAGAAACAAAGTAAAAATGATGGCGGATGCCGGCGACAAGCGAGCACTCAGGCTGTTGACCACGATCGACGAGCCGCATAACTTCTTTGCGACAACTCAACTATACATCACATTTATTGCATTCTTCTCCGGTGCTTACGCAGCGAACTCATTTACCGACCCCTTTGTTAGTTGGATGCAGCGAGTGGGACTTCCTATTTCCGAATATGTAATAGAGCCGTTGGTGTTCATTCTCATAACAGCAGTTCTTACTTATGTAGCGCTCATATTTGGTGAACTCGTACCCAAGCGCATAGCCATGCAGTTCGCCATCCCATTTGCCATTCGCGCCCTTCCCTTCTTGAGTATTCTCTCAATAATTGCATTTCCGTTCGTGAAAATCCTCTCCGCTTCCGCAAAGCTGGTTCTCCGCCTGCTTGGCATTAAGAACGATTCACCAGAGGAAGACATTACAAAAGAAGAAATCCGCATACTTATGGAATCTAGCAGTGACCATGGTCACATAGCCGAGACCGAACACGGCATGATCGAAAATATCTTCGACTTTGACAAACTCACCGCAGGCGATATATGCAGACACAGGATCGACGTTATAGCACTGCCGATAGATTCTGATTTTAAAACCGTCGTCGAAGTATTGACCGCCGAAAACTATACCAGAGTGCCGGTCTATGAAGAAAGTCTTGACAAAATTCTGGGTATACTCCACTCAAAGGATGTACTGCACTACGTATTATCAAACCCGGATCTATCAACTTTTGATTTAAGAACACTATTGCGCGATGCCTACTTCGCTCCACTGTCGAAAAAGGCAGATGAGCTTTTTCAGGAAATGCGCAATGAACACACATATATGGCTATAGTTATCGACGAATATGGCGGAACAATGGGCATTGTTACTATGGAGGATTTGGTCGAACTTATCGTAGGCAATATCCACGATGAATATGATGATGACGAGTTGCCGGATATCACAGAAATAGAAGAGCACTCATTTCGAATCTTGGGTACAACCGATTTAGAGACAGTTCAGAATCATCTCGAAGTCGAGCTGCCAATCGATGAATATGATACATTGAGCGGCTTTATCGTCGGTAAGTTAGGATATATCCCCTCAGAAGAGGAACATCCTGAAATGACCTATGAAGGCATAACTTTCAAAGTAAATAGCGTCAAAGAAAAACGCATTGAAGAAGTCTCAGTAGTGAAAAAAATGGAAGAACCTCCTGAGGAAGAATAGTCTCTAAGTGAGCCTTGCTCAAAAGTCGCATTATCAGATTTGTGTCGAGTGTTTTTATCCATTTTGCGGCTTATAAACAAGGCTTTTAGCGTACGCGGCGGAATAAATTCCGCCGCATCTATGCATCAAAAGGAAAACGCGCAAATAGACACCAATTACAGGCATCTTATTTACGGATTTTTGTTGAAATTTTAGATAACAACCAGTTGACGTTTTTGGTAGAGTGTGATTTAATTCTACAAAGTGCTAAATTGTGTAGTTTCTTGCAGAACTAAGGAAAGGAGGTATAGAACGGCCACAGCTCGTAGTTCAATAATAATTTCCAGGCATCCAGTATAGTAACCTAAGAAGTAGTCAATGTATCCGGACGAGCATGTTTTTCGTATTTATGGCCAGAGACTTACGCAAAGGCTGACACTGATGTCACTTTTTTTACTAAAAAAGGAATTTGGAGGGAAATAGTATAGTGAAATCTACATTGAGAAAGCGTTTTGCTTCTAGAGCATTAATCATTGTGCTGGCAGTTTGTTTTCTCCTGCCGAGCGCAGGTATGGCTGCCGCCGCACCTGTGACAGTGCAAGAACCGGCACAGGAGCAATTTGGGATAGTTATCCCAGTTGAACAAGGGCTTGCAAGAGGTGCGACCGTTGGTATTACCCCAGAAGAACTCAACGATATGGCACTCGATCCCCAGTCATGGCGACTTCCGCATGACACACGTCATACTCCCATCCCATCAAGGGGAGTAACCACAGACACACGCCGCACAGACTTAGGTCCTAACGGTGATATTGCGGATACACGTTACTCGTTTATACCGCACCCTGTCGTTGATTGGCAGTCTTATCGTACAATACACGATGACCCTAATGACCCAAGGACATTCGACGATTTGCTCACTTTCCCGGGCGCAATGGAGCGCCGCACTATTCGCGGAGCAATTCTGTTGGTAGAATACCCGGATATGTCCATGTTCTCCAGCCGCCCGCAGGGTTCAGAGCTTATGGGCAACCCGATGGTAGACACTGGAATTTATGGTCTTGTAGGCACAGCTCGTGATGAAGCTCTGCAAGAGTTTTGGGCAAACTTCCTAAATGAATATGTGCCTGATCTAAATAGGGGTCATAATATTACTGGTGGATGGCTTGAGTATAGCGCAGGTCTTTGGGATCTTGAACTCTCGGTTTACGGTCCGATAATGATGCCTCATTTCAGATTCATGTATTCACCAAATGGCACATTCTGGTCAGGTACGACCAGTGCAGCCAGCCGCGCAGTATGGGGTAACTTTAATTTCCACGGACAGTTCCCATCTGTCGGAGTAACCGGAACAGCGCTTGCGGCTCAAATTGCAGTTGCGCAGGGAGTTCCGCTTCTTGATGAATATGCGCGCCCGGTCTATGAGGTTGTATTCTATACATTGGCAGGCTATTGCCAATCTCCGACATGGCAAGAGTTTGGCACAATGATGTTCCCTGCGGTTGATCAAGTTGTTGCTACCACAGAGGTGGCACATCCTGTAACACGCGAAATTCTTCCGAATGTCACAGGTCTTGATTTTACAGGTTATGCCCATGTCAGAAATCTTCGCGAGAGAATTGCACATCCCGATTTCCACATTGATGAATTCGGACCCGATTTCTTCATGACTAATGTTGAAGCCGGATGGAGAACTTTTATTTCCACCGGTGCACATGCTGTTGCATTTACAACAACACGTGATCGCCATGAAGGTCTGTTTGCAGGCAGAAACTCGGTTGCTCCAGTTGTTATTCCTACGACAATAACTGTAGAAATCGATGGTGTACCTACAGTACTAAATGTACCGGGCAATGCTGCTGCCAGAACTGTTGGTGCTGACGTTGCGGATGCGTTTATGGAATTCATGGTGCAATTCCCATTTGCTAATCGCACTCCTGTTCAATTCCGTGATACCGTATTCAGAACGGCTTTCCTAGCGGAGTTTGCGCTGCAAAATCGCTACGAAGGACCATCAATGCCACATATCACACCGCTGGTTGACGCAATTGACGCACTCGGTCCGCTGACAATTGAAGTAGTGGGTGAAACTGGTGCAAACACTGCAGCTGCAAACAACGCAAGACTCGCTGCGATAGCGGCAACAATCAGAGCTCTTCCACAGGCTAATGCAGAAGACGTAGTTGTCAGATTTGATCTTTTCGGCGCAACCGGAAATGACTGGACCACCGGATACTTCAGAGCTCATATAAACCATGGTTTTGAAGTGGTTACGATAAACTTGAATATCGCAGCATTTGTACCACCTGGTGATGTAATTACAGCATTTGGTGCATCAATAACAGATTATTCAGAATTTGTTTTCGAAGCGGAGCCTGAGTACATTGAGCCGGAAGAACATGCAATGCAAATTGACGGTGTGTGGTACTTGCGCGGTGAGGTTTTCGAAGGCGATGTCGAAGAACTTGACGAATCATACTTCCCATTCTTGGCACACCCCGCCGCATTGGAAGTTGGAGCAACTTTGCTCGAGACCGTTCCTGTGCAAGCAGTTGCTTTTAGCGCTCGCAGCTCAGTAGCAAGACCTCATTGGGAGGCATTCCAACATTCTCGCTCGAATGATGTTGTAGTCCCGCAACTCCTTGACCTACTTCAGCAGTCAATGGATGAAGCCAGAAATCATCCGACTAACCCATACTTCCAAGCTGCCCCGACACGTTATGTGCCGTGGACATCATGGTATGGCGTATTTGGCGTATGGTCTCATGCTACTTCAATGAATGTATTCCATCCCGCTGTCGGTAATGTGGTTGTGCCAATCGCCGTGCAAGGTGAAGGCGCAGCAATGGGCGTTTACTCCCATGAGCTGGGTCACGTTGTCCGTCTCCCGGATAATGACAACATGGTGTATAACCTTTCAGGTGGACAGCCAATTCCGGCACGCTCACAACTGGGTCCGTGGAACATTATGGCTCGTGGAGCACATGTAGGTTACTACGGCGGACATACACGCTGGAATATTCCGGGCATCCGCGCCGGATCCAGTGGCACAGGACTTATGACAAGGATGAGAATCGGATCAGGCTTTACCGATCTCACAGTAGAGCAAGGCAGAGCACCCGGAACTGCAGATGGCTCCAGTGATGCTAGAAACATGAGAAACTGGGTACGTCCCGATCCAGAAAATTCACTTGATATCAAATATGTACGTTACAGCGATTTCAGAGATGGCCCTCCGGTTGTAGCTGAGGTTCATGGGCGCAACATTCCGACGAACAGAGGATTTGTAGATTATTACGGAGACCCGGTCGAAGGATTCACCGGACTTATTATCCAAGGTCTCGAATTCACGGACAGGACTCCCGGAGTACTTCTACCCAATACTCATCTATACGGAACAAGCAACGCACTACGTTGGGCGACGAATTTGCTGGGCGTGGACATTACTACTCCAGCCAATCAGAGACCGCTCTCAGGTCTGCCCAGATCTCCGGTTCATGCCAGCGGCGATCCGCTAGTGCATCGCGCAACAATCATTGACCCCGCGAGATGGAACTGGTCAATAGGCGGCGGTCCGTCAATGCAGACGTCAACCAATACTCCGTTGTTCACAGGACTGCCCGCAGCTGTGACCCGCAGAACACTCGGATTCTCAATCGATGTTATCAACAGAGTTGGCTCTGACTCATTCAACACCGACCATGGAGTACTCATCTCCAGAATTGGGCATACTAACCTCGTAGGTCAGGGTAACATGGATGGTGCAGGTATCTACATCATAGATGCTCATCCGGGCAACAACATGATGGTTCAGTTCTATGAGCCGGATGGAAATCCGTACTTCTTCGGCTGTGAACACCATGTACAGATTGCTGAAGCTACGTTCCGTGCGGGTCTGCACAACAATCCGGATTACTATCGTGATCTCTTCCCGGAAAGATTCCTGCCGATCGAGCCTTGCGGTGACTGTGCTCCAAGATGCTTCTCACTTCCTGAGCTTATGGCGACCGGCATTGCACCTCCGGGTGGACTCGGTCATAATCCAAAGCCTTGCTACGATCCTCGTCCGGGCTGGGCAGGCAACACCGTCAATGAGTGGGTTGATGAATTCAACGAATTCCATTTCTACATTCTGCAGAGAAACAACCACAGAGGCAGATATGGTCAGTTCATATCTTACGATGTAGCTATAAGGAACACTGCTCCTGATGCTTATGTTGTTGGTGGCGTACTTGAGCTGGTTACCGTAGGTGCTCCAAGCGCAGCGTCTCCGGGCAACTTCTCGGCGCAGAAATTTGCTCTTACCGCATGCAATGATGCAACAGCCGCTGATATCATAAGAGTTCTCTTAGAGGGCGATCTGGCAGAGACAGTAATGGCTACCACTGCCGGTGGACATGTTCACGAGGCTCATACGATGGATCAAAATGTCGTAATCCTCAACAACCTCTTCGGCATTCAGCCCGGCGAAACCATTGAGTTTTATGTATTCATCAGAGTTCCTGCCGATCATACAGGTCCTGTGTTTGATACAACCGGACGTCTGGATATAACCGCAAGATCAGAGACAAACACAGATAAGTACGCAAGCGTAGGTGGTGGCGAAGTAAACGTACCGTTCACCTTGTCATTCAACATCTTCAACAATGGCAATAATAACAATGCCAGCCTTGCTGCATTAGGCGTAATCCGCATGTGGCCGCAAATCAACGGAGCGAGCGCAAATCTGACATATGCGAACTTGACGATAACCGCATATGATCAAGACAACAATCCCGCAATGCAGTTTATCCGTGTCAATCGCATATGGAACAATCTCGATTACGTGAGTCTGATTGATGCAAACAAACATGCTCCATGGCAGTATATCGACCTTACCATAACTTATCGTGGTCAAGTTTTCGAAGTACGACTGATAAACAACATGCTCTTTAGTATGCATGCATTTAACAATGGTACATGCGATGAAGTTCCAAGCATGGCTGGTAACATCCGCATCTGGCCGCAGCTTGGCGGCGTCAGCGCTCCGATTCCGATGTCTGCGGTGATAACGGCGGTTGACCAAGATGGTCAGAATGCATCACAATTCATTACGAGAAACCGTCAATGGACAGATGCAGGCTGGCAGAATAACTATGTCAACTTTGATGTAGATAAGAATGCTCCTTGGGAGACTATTCTCTTCACAGTGACTGTATTCGGTCAAGAGGTCGAGGTACTGCTAATCAACAACTTGTTTGTTGCTGCTCCTACAGATGTACTCGGATTGAATGCCTTCAACAATGGCGATAGCCGCAATGCCTCACTTGACAACTTAGGAATAACTCGTATCTGGACTCAGCTAAACGGTTTCAACGCGATTGTTCCCTATGCTGATTTGACTGTAACGGCAGTTGATCAAGACGGCAATCCTGCAATGGAATTTGTACGTGTCAATCGCATATGGAATAATCTTGGTTATGTTAATCTCATTGATGTTACCAAG
>Ga0131853_10001437_pt1 | contig 42535 bp, 37 predicted proteins | sample TergutLab28metaG_FD_92764 | JGI IMG/M metagenome (GOLD analysis project Ga0131853, IMG submission 92764) | Labiotermes labralis P1 segment gut microbial communities from Petit-Saut dam, French Guiana - Lab288 P1 (version 2) (version 2) | ecosystem: Host-associated > Arthropoda: Insects >...
TTGAATGGGTAGAAAAAGCCATCGAAATACTTGAAAACAAGGGGTGACATTATGTATCTATTCATGCTAATTTTACTAATAGGCATAGGGCTAATAAACCCCATTATACTATTGGCAAAAAAAATAAGAAAAGTACCCGCCCCACCGTCAACAGCGCAATCAAGAATTAAAGGATATATTTTCAATTTTGCTTGGAGCATAGGGCAAATATTATTATTTTCTGTACTGTGCCTATTCGCCGGGATAAACGATATTGGATTTCAAGAAATAAGTCGAAATCAAAACATATGGTTTACTACCGTTATCCTAATCCTGTATGTGTTATTCATGATTGTCATGGTTTATTTAACAATTACTTATTTCCTTAATCCAAGTTTAAGAAAAAAAGACAATGAAGATTGCGAAAATGAATGGGAACGAGAAGTGTTTCCTCGAAGTAAAAAAGAAAAAATCTATTGTTTGTTTTCATCACTAGCCGTCTCAATTTGTGAAGAATTTGTTTCCCGTGGCGTTTTGTTTTTTCTTTTACAAGCAATTTTTCCCAATATGCCAATGTTGGTTTTATTGGGGACAACTTCTATCATATACGGTGTTAGATTCGCTTATCGGGGAGTAAAAGGCATCGCTGGCAATGCCTACGGCGGAGCGATATACGGGTCTTTATTTTTAGTTACAGGAAGCTTAATTCCCGGTATGATTATGCGCTTTATCAGTAGTGTGTCAGGTATTTTCCCCCTTTCCCATCAACGTCCCGATACGTTGCCCGAAGTGGAAGAAGAAAGTGTGATTGAATATACAGAAATTATCGAAGGAGATGAATATATAAGAAAAGAAATAGACTGGAATGAGAAGACTGAAAAAATTCTTTTGCATGGTTTTTCAATTTTTGTCACGATTATATGCTTGATACTATTTCACCTAATCTCATCTGAATCTATAATTTCCTTCTTGGGTAATATGCTTAGCGGGTTTCGCTTGATTCATATTCTTTTCATAATGATGGCTGTCGTTATATATTTTGCATGTATTGGCGTTCACGAAGTTTTACATGCTATCTTTTTTGCCCCATTTCAAAAGAATGGCTTTAAGTCTACAAAAATTGGCAGCAGTCAAATGGGGTATTTCTGTGAAACCAAAGACCCCATTAAAGTAAAGCACTATATTTTAGGTTTAGTCGCACCTACAATCATAATGGGTGTAGTCCCGGCAATTATAGCCATTGCAACAGGTAATATATATTTATTACTTTTTGGTTGGTGGATGACGGTTGGTGGCAATGGCGATTTTATGATTTTAGTAAATGTGCTGAAATATAAGAAAAATACGTGGCTTCTTGTCGCCCCGTCAGAGGAAGAGATATATTATTACCAACCTAGGGCGTGTTCCCACTAACGAATACACACCTTTGCGGCTGATATTTCTACTATTTCGTGCAAGTTCTTCCTTGCGTACTTTTAGTACGCGGTGTCATCACTTGCCCAAACTTGCGAAAAATCAGGTTCGCAAATTTGTATATTCTTAGATTATTGTTACGGTTATTTCCCGGAAACAGCAACATAAAAGCCTAAAAGCAAAAATAATCGCATCGTTTGGTAGTGTGCCAAACGGTGAAGATATAGATATCGAAAGTGTTTATATCTTAAGCCGTGGTTGATAGTTGTTGGTTAATGGAAGTATGCTTTAATTAAAGCATCGCCATTATTTTATCCAAATAACGATAAGATATAGCTCTAATTTGGTCGCGCTAATGATAAAATTATGATAAAATATGACAGGTCAAGCGCAAAAAGGCTGTCTTTTTATGCATAATGGGGGTCTATCGGGTTTTGCAGGTAGATATTTATCTCGGGGTTATACATTGTAGATAATACGAATTTGCTTTTTATCGCATTCGGGTAAAATAATAATTTCTGTACCGGCAGAAATTCCAATGCCGTCCGACGCCCTCTGCTCCATGAAATTTTTCATGAATTTTATTTGCGGGTTTCTGCATTTTATCATAAGCTGTGGTAAATGCGAAGGTGCGTGAGGCGAAGGGGTTAGTATTACGCTGCTAAGCTCGGGGCTAGTATCCCTGCCTATTAATGTTTGCAGTGTTACGCGGCTCCCATATTCGATAAGATTTCGATATTGAGTTGGGTTGGCTTTGCGGCTGTCTGTGTCAGTAACATTAATTACTAAGTGCCCTGTAAACACGCGTTTTGCCCTGCGTATTAATACGAATGCCAAAACTACAAGTGCGACTATAGATATGAATGCGGCTATCCACATTGGGCTTGAATTTTCATAGTAGGGCGGTTCCTGTGGTATGTAGGGCGGTTCTTCGGGTGTATATGGTATCTGATAAACATCATATGATGCTTGAGTGGGTGCATATTCGGGCTCTTCTTGAAGTTCTTCAAGGGGCAATGGTGCATGTATCATCAAATAAAATATGGCATTCAATATTTCCGGCAAATCTTCTGCATGGGCGGTTTCAAATGACAAACCGCCTGTTGCATCTGCCACAATGTCTATGTATCTTCTATCAAGTGCGCCGTCAAAATTTAGTCCAATGCTGTAAATGGGGAACCCGTGTTCCTGGGCTAGGCTAATGGCTAATATTTTGTCATAGTCTGCTTGGGCTACTGTTCTGGCACCATGGGGGCTGATGTTGAAATTCCCGTCGGTTAAAAAAATAATAATTGGCTGCCGGTCTTTAGTGTGCCCGTCATACATAATGCGTATGGCTTCAAGCAGCCCAAGCGGGTGGTCTGTCCACGAGGCATATTCTAATAAGCTTATAGAATTTTGCAAATATGATAAATTGTCTTCGTTAAGGAGGGTTAGCTCACGGCTGTAGGTAATATGCCCGGCATATGCTACAACGCCAACCCTATCGCGCTCTTTTTCCAACATATCTATGAACATATTCATTGCTTCGTTCGCCAGCCGGTTTGGATCTGCAGTTATCATGGATAGGCTTACGTCTAATACCAAAACAGCATCTATGGGCAGTAAATCCGGGGTTTTAGCCTGTATGTAAGTTGTGGTGCTGCCGAACAGCAAAATAATTGTTAGCACCATACATATGCATTTTTTTTTGATTTTCCCCATGGGGCACATCCTTCTATTATAAAGTCAAAAATTACGCCTCCGCAACATAGGTAATTCGTTCAGATTCCGGTTTTGGAGGTTCGTCCGTATATTCATGGTTTGCGGAAACATTGCTAAACCCTGCATCTGCCAGCATTGATAAAACATCGTTGGTAGCATAGGCACGCTGCTTATGGATTTCTGTGAAAGATGCCTCCCCTTTAGGGTGGAAAAGCACATGATACTCGTTTATTTTTGTAGATTCGTTATAGCTGTTATCCAATTCGTACGCTGTACCACTTTTGGATTTGGATTCAAAGCTGCGCTGGCCCAAAAGCTCTTTAAATTTATATTCTGTATTCATGTCAAAAATGAATAAACCGCCGGGGTTTAAAAACAGCCGGACACGCTTAAATACTGCGTTTAGCTCTTCCGGAGTTAGAATATAGTTTATCCCATCACATACACAAACAGCGGCATCAATTGTGCCGTATAAATCTAACCGGCGCATATCTTGTGCAAGAAACAGTATATTGTGTCCGGTGTCAAAGGATTTTTGCTGCGCACTTGCTAACATGTCTATAGATGCATCTACGCCAATCATATCATAGCCTTTTTTTGCCAAAAACATGGTCATACTTCCGGTTCCGCAGGCAAGGTCCAAAACAAGCGGTGTTTCCTTGTTGTGCGAAAGCCGCTTTTGTAGGGTATCATCTATGTATCTACCCCATTTTTCATAAGGGGTGTTTGTCATTAGTTCGTCATATATACTGGCAAAGCCTTTGTATAGTTCCATTATTTGATTCCATTCCTTTCCGTCGGGCAAAGCCCTCCTTGCGGAAGGCAGAAATAATTTAGATGAAAGAAGCTGAGGTTTGCTTCTTTCACACTTTTTTCGCCATCGCTTTCTTGCGTTTGGCAAGTATCCCGCCAATACGCCCGCTTTCTTTTGCGGTAAGGCTTTTCCAGCCTGTATCATTTACTTTTTCCATTAAACCCAGCTCTTCGGCAATTTCGTATTTCATTATATCATTTGCGGTCAACTTTTTGGGCTTTTTTTCGTTCATAGTATCATCTCCTCGTATGGATTATCGTACAAAATAAAAAAAATTATACTAGACACATACGAAAAACGGCGGTATCATGTATATATGTGGGAGCTATGTTCTTGTAAAATTTGGGGTCATTCCTAATTTTAAAAGCGACTTAGCCGCTTTCCGGAGCTTATGGTTTGACTCCTGCGAAGCAGGCGTGCGTAAGCACGGGCCACCCGGCCAGCAAGCGAAGATTGCAAGAGGGCAGCACCCCATTACAAATAGAAGGGAAAATTGAAAATGTCACACATCAAAACAATTGCAGTAGGAAATCTTATTCAGAAAAAAGAGAACGCCAATAACGAGGCAACAGGCTGCGGCGAATGCCAAACATCTTGCCAATCTGCTTGTAAGACATCTTGCACTGTTGCAAACCAACCTTGCGAGCAAAAGGCATGATTCATTGCTTTACAATTAAATCCCCAAAAGGGTCGCGCAACTTGGTGTTGGACGTGGGCAGTGGCTCACTCCATCAAGTAGATTGTGCGACCCTTAAGGTGCTGCGAGTAACTGACCCGCAAAAGCTAGTTGCAACCCCAATTAGCGAACTGTCTGAAATACAGGCAGAAATCCGGGGCCTTATAGAAAAAAAACAACTATTTACGCTGGACGATTCTGCAACAATTAATACACATATGCAAACACGCCAACCTGTTGTAAAGGCACTTTGTTTGCATATGGCACATGAATGTAACCTGCGGTGCAAATATTGCTTTGCAGGTGATGGCACGTATAATGTGGACGCAATAGACAAGGGGCTAATGTCACTGGAAGTTGGTAAAAAAGCCCTTGATTTCTTAATTGAAAACTCTGGAAAACGCCGCAATTTGGAAGTAGATTTTTTTGGCGGCGAACCAATGCTTAATTTTGAAACGGTAAAAGAACTTGTAGCGTATGGCCGCAAGCGCGAAGTAGAAGCCGGCAAAAAATTCCGCTTTACTTTAACAACCAATGGCGCACTTTTAACTGACGAGGCAAATAAATACATAAATGAACACTTCGACAATGTTGTTCTAAGTTTGGATGGCCGGCCTGAGGTGCATGACCGAATGCGAGTCAGACATGACGATAGTGGTAGTTATGCTCATATTTTGCCAAAGGTCAAAAAATTGGCAGATTCGCGTAATCATGAAAAATACTATGTGCGCGGCACGTTCACACGTCATAATTTAGACTTCGCGGCCGATGTCATACACCTTGCGGATACCGGGTTTACAAGTATTTCTGTCGAACCAGTGGTTGCCCCGCAGGAAGCAGATTATTCTTTGCGTGAAGAAGATTTGCCGGTACTGTTTGCCGAGTACGAAAAATTGGCGCAAATGCTGCTGGAGCGTGAAAGGGCAGGCAATGGCGTGAATTTCTTCCATTTTCAAGTTGACATAGACGGCGGCCCGTGCCTGGCTAAACGTGTAACAGGTTGTGGTGCCGGGTCAGAATATCTGGCTGTTACCCCAAGTGGCCAACTATACCCATGCCATCAATTTGTTGGTGACGAAAATTTCCGCCTAGGTGACTTTGATACGGGCGTAGTTAAACAAGACATGATTGCAGACTTTTCAAAATGCCATGTATTTGCTAAGCCGGAATGTACAAGTTGCTGGGCACGTTACTATTGCAGTGGTGGCTGTATGGCTAATGCGTATCATACACATGGCAATATTCTAAAACCCGATAGAATCAGCTGTGAGCTGCAAAAAAAACGCATAGAGTGTGCGTTATACATGTTGGCAGTAAGAGCAAGTAATTAAACCAGGAGGGATAACCCATGGCGGGTCATTCTAAATTTGCAAACATAAAACACCGGAAAGAAAAAAACGATGCGGCAAAAGGGCGTATCTTCACACGTATAGGGCGTGAACTGGCCATGGCCGTAAAGCATGGCGGCGGTGGCGACCCAGTCTCAAATACGCGCTTGCGTGATGCAATTGCCAAAGCAAAAGCCGAAAATATGCCAAACGATACCATCGAGCGCAGTGTTAAAAAAGCCGCTGGGAATATGGAACAAGTCAATTTTGACTCGGTAACTTATGAAGGTTACGGCCCAAGCGGTGTTGCGGTTATTGTAAATGTGCTAACCGACAACCGCCATCGTGCTGCCGCTAATGTACGCAATGCTTTTACAAAAGGCGGCGGGAGCATGGGCACACAAGGCTGTGTGTCGTTTATGTTTGATGAAGTCGGGCAAATAATGGTTGAGACAGACTGTGGTGTAGACGAAGAAGAATTGATGCTTCTAACCGCAGATGCCGGTGCCGACGACTTTATTACACAAGATGGCGGATATGAAATTCTTACAACGCCGGAAAATTTTTCTGCAGTACGCGAGGCGCTTGAACGCGTAAATATTCCTATGGTATCGGCAGAAATAATCATGTTGCCACAGACTTACACACAATTATCTACCCCAGAAGAGCTGAAGCACATGAATAAATTATTGGATTTACTGGACGACGAAGATGATGTCCAGAACGTGTACCATAATTGGGAAAATTAAATAAAAGCGATATGGTTTTGGGCAGAGCCCCATTAAAAAAGCGACCCTGTCGCTTCCCGAAGGAAGTGTAGGTGGGATTTATTCCCACTGGAACGGCGGGGTTTGGCATACTCCTGCAAAGCAGGTGCCGTGAAAGCGGCAGGCCGCCCGGCCAGTAAGCAAAAGCTTACGAAGAGGGGGCAGAGCCCCATTATAAAAGGAGAGTTGATTATGAAAATTGGAGCGCAGCTGTACACCGTGCGTGCACACATGCAAACAAGCAAAGATTTTGCCAGCACCATCAAAAGAGTAGCGGAAATAGGGTACGAAACTGTACAAATTTCCGGTATTAGCTCAGAAATTTCGGCCGCAGAGGTTGCCGAAGTTTGTAAGGCTAACAATGTTGAGATTGTGTTAACCCACACCCCACCGCCTCGCATTATAGGTGATACCCAGGCGGTTATACAAGACCACATAACCATGGGCGCCAAATACGTTGGTTTGGGCGCGGCACCGGCCAGCTACGAACGCACTCAAGAGGGTTTCGACAGCTTTATAGCTGACTATGCACCGGCAGTGAATGCGATTAAAGATGCCGGACTGCAATTTATGTATCATAATCACGAATTTGAGTTTATAAAAATAGGAGATATCACGGCTTTAGAGTATCTTGCAAACAAGCTTCCCAATGCAGACTTCACAGTGGATGTGTTTTGGGTGCAAGCCGGTGGCGGCGACCCGGCTCAATGGATTAAAAAGTTTGCCGGACGTGCAGATATTATTCATTTAAAAGACTATGTCATAGTAGGCAAGGAACGCCGTTTTGCGGAAGTCATGGAAGGCAATTTAAACTGGGATGCAATTTTTGAAGCCGCAAATTCTATCGGCGTGAAATATGCCATGGTAGAGCAGGACAATTGTTATGATAGGGACCCGTTTGAGTCTCTGGATATTAGCTTTCAAAACCTGAAAAAGAGAGGGATAGTATAATGGTACGCATTGGAATTATCGGAAATGGGTTAAGAGGTATAGGTCACGCAGAAAGTATTTTAGCTGGAAAAGTACCGGGAGCAAAACTTACAGCGGTATGCGATATAGACCAAAAGGCTTTGGATTGGGCAACAGAAAGAGACGTAAGTATTGCAACATTCAAATGCTCAAACGAATTACTTGATAGCGGTACAGTTGATGCCGTAATAATAGCCACCCCGCACTACGACCATCCATCCCTATCAATGGATGCTATGGACAGAAAAATCCACGTAATGTGTGAAAAGCCAGCAGGCGTTTTTACCAAAAATGTGCGTGAGATGAATGAAAAAGCCAAAACAGCAGGCGTTGTATTTGCGATGATGTTTAACCAACGTACAAACCCTTTGTACCGCAAAATGCGTGAAATGGTGCAAAATGGCGAGTTGGGCGAACTAAAGCGCACATCATGGTTGATAACTGATTGGTATCGCCCACAGGCCTATTATGATGGCGGCGGCTGGCGTGCTACATGGAAAGGTGAAGGCGGCGGCGTACTCATTAACCAATGCCCGCATAACCTAGATTTGTGGCAATGGATTTGCGGAATGCCCGAACGCGTAACCGCTTTTGCCCATAATGGCAAATGGCATGATATAGAAGTAGAAGACGACGTAACAGCCTATGTCGAATACGCAAATGGCGCGACAGGCGTGTTTGTAACATCTACGGCAGATTGTCCGGGAAATAACCGCTTTGAAATTTTGGGCGATTTGGGCAAATTAGTATGTGAAGGCGGCAAGTTAGTTCACTACAAGTTAGAGGTATCTGAACGTGAATTTAACCGCACCAATACCAAAATGTTCGCTTCACCTAAAGCCGAGCGCATAGAAGTGGAGTGCCCGGGTCAAAACACCCAGCATGTTGGAGTGCTTATTGCATTTGTACAAAATATAAACGGCGAAGGCGACCTTATTGCAAACGGTGAAGAAGGTATACATGGCCTGACGCTTTCAAATGCAATGCATTTATCTTCTTGGACAGGCAAGACAGTAGAAATACCTAAGCTGGATGAAGATTTATTCGTTGCAGAGCTTGAGAAACGGTTTTAACAAATAGTTGAAATCGAAAACGCCTTTTAAACATTAGCACTTTGGGCAATCCTTTCATATGATGTAATATGCAAGATGCAAGCATCAATTTGACCAAATTTGGTCAAATTGATGCTTGTACACCTTTATTGGTTAAAAACTTGACTTTTGACCAATAAAGGTTTAACATGTGAAAGGAGCAATTCATATGGGCAAGTTAGGGAGGAATAAAGCTATGTACTGTGTCATTATGGGTGACATAATAAATTCTCGCAGCCTAGATGATGAAGTGAGAGAAAAGGTGACACAGGCTGCAAAAATCGCCTTTGATCGGATTAACTCACGATATCGTGGGTCTTTTTTGGCTAATTTTGGCCTGGTGCGCGGGGATTCTTTCGAGGGGATACTCCTTGCCCAACATCACGCTCCTCAAATAATGCAAGACATTATAAAAACATTTTACCATATAGAAAAAACCATGGTACGTATAAGCGTTGTAATGGGGCAATTAACCGTAACTTCGCCGGAACGTAACGAGGTTGACGGTCCTGCCTTTATAGACGTGCAAGCCGCCTTGGCCAAAATTAAGGAGCGCGGCAGCAAGCACTGGATGCAGGTTTCTTTTGATATAGGCACTTTGGGCAAGTCTCTTATTAGCAGTCAGCTAGGGTTAATAACTGCATTAACGGAACGCTGGACAGATAAACAGCGGGAAATTTGCTGGACTGCCGAAGAAATAGAAGGACATGAGGCGTACCCGAAGGAGACAAAAAAGCAAGAATTATATAAGTTGGTTGCCAAAAAGCTGGATAGTACACCGGCTGTTATAAAAAAACAAATGATTGCCGCTTCCTACGAGGCGTACCGCCAGGGTTGGGATGGGATTGAATCTTATTTGGTGGAGATTGACGAACACGTTGATAGAAGCAGGAGTATTGTCGAAGAAAGTTATATTCCATATTTAAATATGGGACAACGCAAGCTTGGCCAGCATAACTTTGACGAGGCATTGCCTTTGCTTGAAAAAGCACTTTCACTGGCAATAGATACTTTAGACGAAAATGATTTGCAGATTGCCCCAATTTATATATGTTTAGCAGAGGCATACACGGGAATGAAAAAGTACGAGAAAGCTGAAAATATGATTCAGTCTTCACTTGAGTTGCAAAAAACGCACCCAAAAACCGAGCGATATATTGAAACGTTAATAGAGCAAGCAAGACTTGCCGGTGATAAATCGGATTATGCTAATTCAAAAACAATACTATTAGATGCTATAGCTATTGCTAATGATCTGTTGAGTAATACACATCCGCTTTGGGGGAATCTATACAACGACCTTGCTGTCGCATTAACTAGCATGAGTGATTACGAAGCCGCGCATGAGTATTATATGAAAGCATTGGAGCAAATATCTATAACTTCGACCAACTACTCAGTTGCATTGTTTAACATCGCAAACTCTTATGCGTATATATCTAAATATGCAGAAGCAAGAAGAGAGGCGGAAGCAGCCTTATGTATTTTTGAAGAAAATCTACCACCAAATCATAAATATATCAGCGACACTCGACTACTTTTGAATCACATCGAAGAAGCCCAGAAAGGTGGCCAGCAGTGACTATCCACCCAATACTAACGCTATTACTTCTAGCCCATATCATAGGCGACTTCTACCTTCAAACAAAAAAGATGGCCGAGAAAAAGAACGAATCATATAGATGGCTGCTACTTCATAGCGGGTTATACTTCCTATGCATGGTAGTTATTTTACTTATTGGGGCCGCCGTATCTTGGTATTGGTTATTCCTTCTACTGGGGACAAGTCTCTCGCATCTGCTAATCGACTACTTAAAAAGGTACATCCCAAAGAAACCCTTTATCATAGACCAGCTGCTTCACGTAACATTTATAATCACGCTATGGTGGCTGTGGGGCCAGTATGTAACCATGCGGGAGCTCAACACCCTTCAAACAGTCCTAAGTATGTTTGGACAGTCACCAACCACCAATATTCTAACGCTACTAGGCCTGCTAATAATCCTAAGACCTGTAGGGGTACTCATAGAAAAGGGCGAAATATGGGATTTTAACAAAGACAAAAACAAGCTGCCAGACAAAACAGAAAGTCATACAACCCCAGACAAAAACCAAAAAGGCGCAGGCAAAATGATAGGCTATTTAGAGCGGATAATTGTCTTTTTTCTGCTGATAAATAACCAATTTGGGGCAATAGCTTTTGTGCTAACGGCAAAATCCGTCATGCGTTTCCCCGAAATAGGCAAAAGTAGCAATACCTCATCGCTGGCCGAATTTTACATCATAGGTACACTGCTAAGTATGACATCTGTGTTCATAGTGGCCTTCTTGCTGGGGTTAATAAGATAATCTAACGTCTAGCACGACTGTCGATATCACCCGCGCGCACCAAAAATACCACTGCCCACACGCACTATGGTTGCACCTTCTTCTACTGCTATTGTATAATCACCGCTCATACCCATCGATAAGTGGTGCAGATTTAAATGCGGTAAATTACGCGTAACTTCGCGTTCTTTAATATGCCGCAATTCTGCAAAAATTGGACGTATTTCTTCCGGATTATCTACAATTGGGCCGATAGTCATTAACCCCTGAACATGCAACAACGGGAAATCTGCCATTTTATCCAAAAAATCTGCTACTTCTACAGGGGGTATCCCCGCTTTAGCTGCTTCTTCGGCAATATTCACCTGCACCAAAACGGGCAAGTGCCGATTAATTGCAGCACAGCGTTTTTGCAATTCTGCAGCTAACGCCAATGAATCCAGAGAGTGCAGCAGTGCAATTTTATCGACAATGTGCTTGGCTTTATTTGTTTGCAACCGGCCAATTAAATGCCACTGTAAATGGGGGAGCGCCTCTTGTTTGAGCAATAACTCTTGTACGCGATTTTCAGCAAACTGCAATTGTCCGCTATGGGCGGCCGTTTCAATTGCGGTAAGCGGCTGCGTTTTGCTAACGGCCAAAAGCGTAACATGTTTTGCAGCGTTTTTGCTAGCTGCCTGGGCTTTGGCAATATTATAATGCACTTCTGACAAAGCAACTGTAATTGAATCCGGTGTAGACAAGGGTTAATCACATCCTTCTGATATATACATACTTGTGCATTATCACAATTGCGTTCTCAAAGCAGGCCTGGGGCTCTCCACAGCGGGTACAAAACAGCAGTATCCGAAAACACCATGAGTTCGCCCATTCTTTCGTAGCCAAATTTCCCATACACTCCTTTGCCGTGGTAGGGTGTGCTGGCTTCAAGATATGTTGGTATGCCAAGCTTATCGAGATTGTCTAAATTATATTTTAATAATGCAGTCCCGATACCGTTTCCCTGCAAATTTTTGTTAACGGCAAAGCCTACCAGCTGGTAAAAAGCAGTGTTTTTTGGCTCACGCTCATGAGACATGTCAGCAACTGCCCGAAAATTGTCTACATAAATGCCTACAACTTCATCTATTTGGTCGTAAATGCTTAAGTCGGCATCATGCGGCAGCCATACGGTGGCCCCAGCTATCTCTCCCCAATCAGTTTCTGCAACATGAGCGATACAACCTTTGGAATTAAGATACACTTTGTAATAGTCAGATACTACTTTGAGACGGTCTTCATCTTTTTCAACGACCCAATGAAAAAATATATCATCATAGTAGCCTGCGGATATAAGTTCGGAAACTTTATCAATTTCTTCAGCTCTTATCGGTCTTACGGTAAAATTAGTCATTATATTTTCCTTCCGTTTGGCTTTATTGCGGCACTAATTAAGTGATAGATACCTTATTCTTGCATATCACTTTCCCCATAAACATCCACACCAAATCTTTCTTAAAATATCTTGAAGCTTCTGTTGTGATTATAACACAAAAATACCCCCTGTGCGTTTATATAGAGGGTATATAGGGATAAGGCAATATCTATCTGCCGCCTGTCACTATAAGCCGTTCAGCATCTGATAAATTTGAATATGCATGATGAACGCTGTCTGGGCTGGCAGAAATATCCACTACAACGCCCCCTGCCTGGCCTTGTACCTGTACCCAACGGGCATATTGTGTTTGGATAGTTGCGTTGCGTAAGTCTAAGTATCCGGCGGCTCCTAAAGTCGCCATAATTGCTTCCATGTTGGAACCTGCCGGCGCATGGCCTCTTTCAACCCTATACAAGTCCATAGCATTTTGTATAACCCTGGCAGACTGTATATCGCTTCGCAGGCGCGCCCTATCGGTCGTATTTAGAAACATTGGAATTAAAATGGCTGCAATAATTGCCAAAATTGCAAGTACAATGGTAAGTTCCATCAAGGTAAATCCTTTGGCATTTTTGTTCATCAAAATCGTCTCCATTCAGCAAATTTTTTATTATAGACGATTCCGTTGAAAAAGGGCTCAGTTTTCGGTCGAAACGCGCCGTGCGGCGGCGCGGCGCCTCCCTCGACTTCACCGTTTTCAACTGAAATCGCTATATCTAGGAAATGGCTCTGTACGAAACACAAATTTGCGCTTCGCACGGTTTTGTTCTGATAATAAACCAGATTGCTATAAATTTACATGCACTACGTGAATCTAATAATGACGACTTATTGTGTGCATGGCAAAAGTGTTATATCTTACAAAGAGGTAAAGCCTGTAAAATGCACGTTTTACAGCTATAATTATGATAACAACCGGTTTGAAATTGCCAAAAATATTTCCTCGAAGTTGGTTGACGTGTTGGTTATTTTGTTGTACTCTATCTGAAGATAAAAAAATTGCGAAAGGGGAACAACATGACCGCCTATTTAATTCTTGAAAATGGTACTACATTTCAAGGCGAATTTTTCGGTAAACAGGGGCAAGAAGTAACCGGTGAAATTGTATTTTCTACTGGGATGACTGGTTATTTGGAAACAATTACAGACCCAAGCTACCATGGTCAAATTATTCTTCAAACATTCCCGCTTATTGGGAATTATGGTGTTATTTCAGCTGATTTGGAAAGTGATTCTATCAGCCCTAAAGCCTATATTGTTAAATATCTGTGTCAGGAGCCCTCTAATTTCCGTAGTGATGGTGACCTTGACACTTTTTTTATGTCTAAAGGGATTGTGGGAATAAAAGGGATAGACACTAGGGCGTTAACAAAAATTATTCGCGAGAACGGTACCATGAATGGGAAAATTACCGCACATCCTCCAACACCAGCCGACCAGGACGACGCGCGCAATTACAAAATAGAAAATGCGATAGCCGCCGTATCTAGTAAAAAACCTGGCGTAATAGGTGAAGGTAAGTATCGTATTGCCCTTATGGACTTTGGCATGAAAAAAAGTACGGTAGATGCGTTGATTAGCAGGAATTGTCAAGTATTTACCTTTCCGCACACTGCAGAGGCCGACGAAATACTGGCAGTAAACCCGGACGGAATATTGCTGACCGGCGGCCCGGGTGACCCAGCCGACCCTGCAAATACTCACATAATAGAAACTTTACGCAAACTAAAACACATACCGATGTTTGGCATATGTCTGGGGCATTTGCTTCTTGCGCTGGCAAACGGTTATCAAACTCAAAAAATGAAAGTCGGCCACAGGGGTGCAAACCAACCAGTAAAAGACTGCTCGACAGGGAAGTTGTACATCACCGGCCAAAATCACGGTTATACCGTAGTTGCAGACAATCCATCTTTTGTAAATGTAAACGACGGTACATGCGAAGGGCTGGATTATGGCAGTTCATTCTCTGTGCAATTTAACCCTGGCGAAGGGCCAAAAGATACCGAGTTTTTGTTTGACTGTTTTATAGAAAGGATGGAAGCCGCCAATGCCGCTAGATAAAAGCATAAAAAAGACAATGGTAATAGGCTCGGGGCCAATTGTTATTGGTCAAGCCGCAGAGTTTGACTATGCCGGAACGCAAGCTTGCCGGGTACTCAGGGAAGATGGCATAAAAATAGTGCTGGTTAACTCAAACCCGGCTACAATCATGACCGACAAGGATATCGCAGATGCAATTTATATCGAGCCGCTAACTTTAGATACAGTTAAACGCATAATCGAAAAAGAACGCCCGGACAGTATTTTGTCAGGCTTGGGAGGGCAAACAGGATTAACATTAAGTATGCAGCTTGCCAAAGACGGCTTCCTTGATAAAATGGGCGTAAAGCTCCTTGGTTCTTCTCCGGAAACGATTGACAAAGCAGAAGACAGGCAAATTTTTAAAGATACCATGCAGGAAATAGGCCAGCCGGTAATCCCGTCTGTTGTTGTAACCGAGCTTGATGGTGCATTAAAGTTTGCGGATGAAATTGGTTACCCAGTAATTGTGCGCCCCGCATTTACCTTGGGCGGCAGTGGCGGCGGCATTGCCAAAGATGAAAAATCTTTGCGTGAAATTGCCGAAACAGGGCTTGCGCAGTCACCAATAACCCAAATTTTGGTAGAAAAATCCATCGCAGGATGGAAGGAAATAGAGTTTGAAGTCATGCGTGACCGCGCGGGTAATACTGTAATTATCTGTTCTATGGAAAATTTCGATCCTGTTGGTGTTCATACAGGCGATAGTATTGTTATTGCCCCAACTGTAACTTTGGCAGCCAAAGAATACCAAATGCTACGTACCGCATCACTGGACATTGTGCGTTCCCTTGGCGTTGAAGGCGGCTGTAACGTGCAATTGGCATTACACCCAACCAGTTTTGAATATGCTGTAATTGAAGTGAATCCGCGTGTAAGCCGCTCGTCCGCGCTTGCAAGTAAAGCAACGGGATACCCAATCGCCAAAGTTTCCACCAAAATTGCAATCGGGTATAATTTGGACGAAATTACCAATGCGGTTACGGGTACTACTTATGCCGCGTTCGAGCCAACTTTAGATTATGTTGCAGTGAAACTTCCGAAATGGCCGTTTGATAAATTTGTTTACGCTCAAAATGAACTGGGTACGCAAATGAAGGCTACGGGCGAGGTCATGGCAATAGCTGATACGGTAGAAGAGGCACTTCTAAAGGCAGTCCGCGGTGCAGAACTTGGGCTAACATCGCTTAACCTTCCGCGCTTACTTGATAGGTCTGACGATCAAATTCGTACAGAATTAGAAACCGTAACGGATCAAAGGCTTTTTGTGCTGTATGAGGCTGTAAAACGTGGCTTCTCACTGGATGAACTTTATGAAACCACTAAGGTTGACCCTTGGTTCTTAAATTGTCTGTTAAATATTTCGAAAAGCAGCATAGAGTCAAAACCACTGGTATACAAAATGGTAGACACCTGTGGTGGCGAATTTGAAGCGAAAACGCCTTATTTCTACTCTATTAGAAACGGCACGGAAAACGAGGCGCTTCCGTTTGTACAAAAAAGTCAAAAAAAGCGGATTGTCGTGCTTGGCAGCGGCCCAATCCGGATAGGGCAGGGGATCGAATTCGACTATGCCTGTGTGCATTGTGTGTGGACACTTCGGAAAATGGGTTATGAAGTTATAGTCATAAATAATAACCCGGAAACAGTGTCAACGGACTTCGATACCGCAGACCGTTTGTATTTCGAACCGCTATATATCGATGACGTAATGAGCATTTTGGAACTGGAAAAACCAGAGGGTGTTATTGTGGCTTTCGGCGGCGGGACAGCAATAAAGCTGACCAAGCAATTGCATGACCGCGGCGTAAAAATAATTGGCACAAGCGCAGATAGTATTGATATTTGCGAAGACCGCGCACGTTTTGACGCGCTTTTAGAAAGCTTAAATGTCAAGCGCCCCAAGGGCTATAGTATTTTTACTGCCGATGAAGCTGTAAAAGCCGCCGAAGATTTGGGTTATCCTGTTTTAATACGTCCATCCTATGTGCTTGGCGGACAAAACATGATAATTGCCCACGGCCCTGAAGATATCGAAGAATATATGGAAATAATCCTGCGTTCTAAACAAGAGAATCCCGTACTTGTGGACAAATATCTGCAAGGGGCAGAAATTGAAGTGGATGCTATCTGTGATGGTACAGATGTGCTAATCCCGGGCATCATGGAGCATATTGAACGTACGGGCGTGCACTCCGGCGACAGTATCGCGGCATACCCTGCTAAATATGTGAGCCCTAAATTTGAAGAAAAAATCTATGATATTACCAAAAAATTATGTCTGGCATTGCAAGTCCGCGGGTTGGTAAATATCCAATATGTTCATTATAAAAACGACATTTATGTTATTGAAGTGAATCCGCGCGCTTCCCGCACAGTCCCGTATCTTAGCAAAGTGACAGGCATTCAAATGTGTGAATTAGCAACGCGAACCAGCGTTGGCGAAACACTGAAAAGCCATGGTTACGAATCTGGAATTGGTCAAAAAACCAAATTCATGGCAGTAAAGGTTCCTGTGTTTTCGTTCGAAAAGCTAACAGGGTTGGACACTCACTTAGGGCCTGAAATGAAATCTACAGGCGAGGTTTTAGGCATTGGAAAAGATTTTGCGGAAGCATTGTTCAAAGGGTTGGTAGCGGCTAAATATAGCCTAAAACGTGATGGTGGTGTGTTCATAAGTGTGCGCGATACCGATAAACCCGAAATTTCCGATATCGCCGAAAGGTTCCGTTCACTGGGCTTTAAAATTTATGCCACAGGGGGTACAGCAAGCCTATTGGAAAGCAAAGGTTTTGATGTAACTGTTGTAGAAAAAATAAGCAATTCTCCCGAAGAAAACACTGCGACTCTATTGGAGAGCGGTAAAATCAGCTATATAATATGCACGGCAGAAAAAGGCCGCGACCCCATGCTTGACGAAGTAAAAATACGCCGTAAAGCATGCATTTTAGGGATACCGTGTTTAACCAGCCTTGATACTGCAGAAGCCTTGGCGCATTGCCTCAAGCGAGGCCACGAGGATGGGGGCACATTGCTAACAGAAAATTCTACAACGCTAGTGGATATAAATACTTTATCCTCCGCATTTATGTAAAAAAGACCTGTCCGTCAAATTTGTTTGTCGGGCAGGTCTTTTTTTAACAAATCCTTGAATATTTGTGACAATAATGTTACAATCAGGTCAGAAATGAAGGAATCGCGTGTTAAAATCAAATGTGTGATATAAAAACTCAATGCAAAAAAAGGAGGCTTGGTGCAATGAGTAAATTTGAACATACCGTGCTAATAATTGATGATGATTTGCTAAGTGTTACTGCACTAACACACCTATTAAGCGACGAGTTTAATGTTGTGACTGAAAGAGATGGCCGTAAAAGCCTTGAGGTCGTAAAAGAAGTATGCCCCGATGTAATTTTGCTGGATGTAGTTATGCCTGATATGAATGGGTTCGAAGTAATTAGCGAACTAAAGAAAGAGCAGCGCACAAAAGATATTCCTGTTATTTTTGTGACGGGGTTAAATAATACCAGAGATGAAGAAAAAGGACTTGTGCTTGGCGCAGCAGATTATATAAATAAGCCATTTAGCAGCTATATTGTAAAATTGAGAATAAGAAATCAACTGCAAATTTCGAGCCAGATACAAAAAATACGTGAACTTAGCATTACAGACCCGTTAACAGGTGTAGGGTCAAGGAAGCATTTTAATAATATTTTGCAGATGGAATGGAAAAGAGCTTCCAGATCACAGACGCCTATAAGTTTTGCGATTTTTTGCATTGATAATTTCAAGCAATATAACGAGGAATATGGCCATCAAAAAGGTGATGATGCATTAAAACAGCTATCTCGAATTATTTCAGATGGGGTGCGCAGAGTAAGTGACCAAGTTGTCCGCTGGGGTGGCGACGAATTTGGAATTATTTTGCCTGCAACAAACCTTGAGGGTGCAAAAAAAGTAGCCGAGGACATCCGCCAAGCTATCGAACATGATACATTAGCTACAGATAGTGTTTTTTTAACAGGTATTACTGCAAGTGCGGGTGTGCATTCACACAACCCGCTACCCAAAGATACCTATACAATTGATAATTTTATACTTGATACATCTACTGCTTTAACCTGCGCCAAAGAAACAGGGAGAAATAAAGTCTCCACTTATGACGAAGTAAGGGGGATGGAGTAGATGACTATACCAAAAAAGGAAAGTATTCTTGTCATTGATGATGAGAAGTTAAATATTATTGCGCTAACCCGAATACTTGGTTCGGACTATCAAGTTTACTTTGAAAGTGATGGCGAAAGTGGTGTTGAGGCGGCAAAAACCCTTCAGCCGGATTTGATTTTGCTGGATGTTGTCATGCCAAAAATGACCGGTTTTGAAATAATCAAAATTCTTAAAAGTGATGAAGAAACTCGTCATATTCCTGTCATTTTCCTTACTGGCCGTAGAGATGTCCAAGATGAAGAGGCTGGCTTTATTTTAGGCGCGGTGGACTATATTACCAAGCCTTTTAGTGCTTCTGTTGTAAAGTTACGTGTAGGTAATCAGCTTAAAATTATTAGTCAAATGCGTATAATCTATAACCTGAGTGTAGAAGATGCCCTTACCGGACTTGGTAATCGTAGATATTTAAACAACGTTTTGAATCAAGAATGGCAGCGGTCTGCGCGGCAAAAACTACCCCTTTCATTTATGATAATTGATGTCGATTATTTTAAAAAATGCAATGATACCTATGGCCATTTAGCCGGAGATACTGTTTTAAAAGGCGTTGCCGGTGTAATAAGAAATTGCGCCGCACGGGCTACAGACCATGTTGCCCGCTGGGGTGGGGAAGAATTTGCTGTAATCCTTCCAGAAACAAATTTGGCAGGTGCAGGAGTCGTTGCAGAAAGAATTCGCTCAAATATAGAAGATGCTGAATTTGAAGTGAGTGATGGCATAAAGATAAAAATAACACTTAGTATTGGCATACATTCTGCTATTGTAGATGCTGATCAAGGTTACACACTAAAAGATTTTATTTCTGATACAGATGCGGCACTTTATGAAGCCAAAGAACAAGGGCGCAACAGGATAATTGCTGTTGACAGAAATATTTAGCTACAGAAGAAGTCTATTGAACGGCTACGGCAAACTTAAACGTAAGTTTGTTATAGCTGTTTTTTTCTATATACCAATAAGGGTTAGTTTTTTTGAAACCACAGGAAATGTCATTAAAATGTTAAAAAACCCTTGTAAAATCTTAGTTAAGTGTTATACTGTGTTGGACAAAATATATAAAAATCAGAGGATGTGTGCCCAATATGGAGTACATCGTTATAAATGGTCAAAAACGCTTGCAAGGCAAGGTTAATATAAGTGGTGCAAAAAATGCCGCAGTTGCTATAATTCCTGCTACTGTTGCTTCCAGTGGTATTTGTATACTTGATAATGTGCCGTATATTGAGGATGTTATAAATCTAACAAAAGCTTTGGAATCGATTGGGGCCGTTTGCGAATTTCGTGATAATAATCATACTTTGGTTGTTGACGCAACCAATATTAATAATCATGTCTTGTGTGAAGAATTGGCAAAATGTGCGCGTGCTTCCTATTATTTTATGGGGGCTTTATTGGCGCGTTTCGGTAAGGCAGAAATACCAATGCCAGGAGGGTGCGAAATAGGTGCCCGCCCCATGGGGTATCATTTTAAAGGGTTTGAAGCACTTGGTGCAACTTGCGAACAAGAGCATGGTATAGTAAAAATTGAGGCGAAAAATGGCTTAACAGGCGGAAATATATATCTTGATAGCCCAAGTGTTGGTGCGACTATCAATGTTATGATTGCTGCCGCTTTTGCCGAAGGAGTAACCCAAATAGAAAACTCTGCAAAAGAGCCCCATGTCGTTGACACAGCAAATTTTTTGAACAAATTGGGTGCAAAAATTAGCGGTGCCGGTACAAACACCATTCGTATCGTAGGGGTGGAGCAACTAAACGGTGGCGAGTACACAATTATTCCGGATCAAATTGAGGCGGGTACATATATGATTGCCGCTGCAATAACAAACGGGGATGTAACTGTTGAAAATATTATTCCAAAGCATATGGAGTCGCTTACTTCCAAGCTAAGGGAAATTGGTGCCGAAGTTACCGAGGGGGTAGACTCTATTCAGGTGAAAGTTGATTCTCCGTTAAAAGGTTGCGACATCAAAACCGCGGTTTATCCTGGGTTTCCAACAGATTTGCAGTCACAGATGGCGGCGCTTTTATGCATAAGTAACACCAATAGCGTTGTTACAGAAAATATTTATGAAAACCGTTATCGCTATGTAGGTGAGTTAAGGCGGCTTGGCGCACCGCTTCGGGTGGATATGCGCTCGCTTATAATACAGGGCAATTATCGTTTAACCGGGGCAAAAGTTAAAGCTACAGATTTGCGTGCAGGTGCTGCTCTTGTTATTGCAGGCCTTGCCGCTAAAGGCGAAACAATAATTAGTGGTGTTGAACATTTAGACCGTGGATATGAAAATATCGAAGAAAAATTACGCACGCTTGGCGCGGATATAAAACGCATCATCAAGAGAGATTAATATGGGATCTAATATGAAATTTTGTACAATAGCAAGCGGATCTTCCGGTAATTGCGCATATGCCCAAATTGGCGGGAAACATTTTTTGATAGATGCCGGGGTGAGTGGGAAGCGCATACAGAACGCACTATCCCAAATAAATGTCCATAATATTGATGGCATTTTTATTACCCATGAACATAGAGACCATGTTGTAGGTGCAGGCATATTAGCGCGCCGCCTAAAAACTAATATATATGCAACGCCGCTAACGTGGCGTTTTTTTGCTAATCACAGGACCTTGGGCGAACTTGATGCCGGGCAGATAAAAGTGATTAACCCAGGCATGCCGCTGGAAATTGATGGCATTAAAGTGACGGCTTTTAGCATTATGCATGACGCCATACAACCTGTTGGATACACATTTGAGGTAAATGATAAAAAAATTGCTGTTGCCACAGACTTGGGCTGCGCCACAGATGTTGTGCGTGAGCATTTAAAGGGTGCGCAAATTATTTTACTCGAAAGCAATCACGACCCGGTAATGTTAAAAAATGGGCCATATGTTTGGTCTTTAAAACGGCGTGTTGCCAGCAATGTTGGCCATTTATCCAATGCCGATGCCGGTGTTTTACTTGCGGATGTAGCAGGGACAGAGCTTCAGCATGTATTTTTGGCGCATTTAAGCGAAGATAATAACTTGCCAATTTTGGCTTATGATACAGTAAAACGTGTGCTGGATAGCAGGAATGTTAATATTCAAAGTTTGATTGTGGCAGAACGTCACCAGCCTGGAATGTTGGTGAGTTGTGGGTAATTTCACCCCTGCGCAGCAACAGGCCATTGATTGTGATGATACAAATATTTTAGTATCCGCTGCCGCCGGGTCGGGGAAAACGGCTGTACTTACCGAGCGTATCTTGCGCCATATTTCGCAGGGTATTGATATTGACAGGTTGTTGATTGTTACTTTTACAGAGGCGGCTTCGGCGGAAATGCGTGAGCGTGTCGCAAAAAAGCTGCATGACGCAGGATTAACGGAGCAAGTCATGCGTTTGCGGTTAGCAAATATTTCTACAATACATTCCTTTTGCCGTAAGCTGGTGCAAGAGCATTTTCAGTTAGTAGATATAGATCCGGCCTTTAGGGTGGGGGATGAGGCAGAGTTAAGCCTTATCCGCACTCAGGTAATGGACGAGCTTTTTGAAGAAGAATATGCTAGTGAAAATAACCAACAATTTTTAGACCTAGCCGACGTATATGGTGGAAAAACCATGGACGGGCGGCTAGATTTGTTGGTACGCAAGATTCATGATTTTATGGAGAGTGACCCATTTCCCAGGGTTGCCGCCCAGCGATATGCCGATTATTTCGATTTAGAAATGCTAGATTTGGATGCGACCCCGTGGGCAAATGTAGTACGCGACGAACTGGCACTTGGGTTAGAAGGCGCTTTAGAAGGGCTTAATCAGGCGATAGCCATTTGTGGTAAGCCTGGCGGGCCTTATAAATATGTAGAAAAATTATTGGACGAGAAGGAATTGTTCGAAGATTTGCAAGCCATGGTTTTGGATAAAAAGTGTGTTGAATCGATGTATGAAGCTTTTACTCGCATAGATTGGGGCAGATTACCCACGATTACAGCAAAGGATAATGTTGACCCGGATTTAAAGGTACGCGTACAAGAAATACGAGACGGTGCCGTTAAAAAGCGTATCAATAATTTAGTAAAGGGCGTTTTTTTTGCACCCCCCGGTAAAATGCAAGCAGATTTATCGGCATTGGCTCCCAGGGTTTCGGCACTCATGGAGCTTGCCGTTAAATTTTCTGCTGCTTTTGCAACAGAAAAACGGTTGCGTAATTTGTTAGACTTCACCGACCTAGAGCATTTTGCTATACAAATTTTGTATCCAGATGGCCCAGATGACTTAACTCCATTTTCTGCCTATAAATTCCACGAAGTATTGATAGATGAATACCAAGATTCCAACGCGGTGCAGGATTTAATTTTATCGGCTGTGGCAGAAAGGCGGTTTATGGTTGGCGATGTGAAACAGAGCATATATCGTTTCCGCAGGGCCAATCCAGGGTTGTTTTTGGCTAAATATAAAGCATATGATGAAACACCAAAGTTAGGCACACGTATTGATTTGTCCCATAATTTTCGTAGTAGGCCAGAGGTTTTGCATGCGGTTAATTTCTTCTTTTCTCAGCTTATGTGCCAGAGGGTTGGTGAGGTAGAGTATGATGACCATGCTGCGCTACATGCAGGGCACGAGAAGTATCCCGATCTTCCCACAGGGAGTTGCAACAAAATGTGGGTGGAATTGTTGGATCAATCGGACGAACACGATACAGATATAGAGAATATGGACAACGAAGAAGATATTCCGGACAATGTAGTGGCAGAAACGAGAATTTTGGCGAAGTGCATACTTGAGTTACTTAACGAAAGTAGCCCACGTAAGGTATGGGATTCGGACATGGGGGATTTCCGCCCGTGCAGGCCCGGTGACATTGCGGTACTTACACGCGGCCTTTCGTCTATGGCCGGGACAATTATCGAAGAGCTGAATAAATACGGGATAGATGCCGTTGCGGATATGGACACCGGGTTTCTGGAGCAGCAAGAAATCAAGGTCGCGTTAGCATTTTTGCGCGTGACGGATAACCCCCGCCAGGATATTGACCTCATTACAGTGCTGCGTTCGCCGGTATATGGCGTGACAGAGGACGAATTACTGGCTATTAAGCAGGTACCTTCCAGCCAACCTAATCCGCTTTTCTATGACCATTTGCCTGCATTCGTAAAATTGCAATGGAATCAAAATCCGCTTTTCCCAAAAGTACAAAAATTCCTGGACGATTTAGAAAATTGGCGTAAGGCCGCGCTTCACCTGCCAATAAGCCGTCTTATTGGGTTAATATATGACATGTCGCAGTATCCGTCACATGTGCTGGCAATGCCCGACGGGGAATTGCGCCAAGCCAATTTGCGGCTGCTTTTTGAACGTGCCATAGAATTTGAGGAGACAAGCCTAAAAGGGCTATTCCATTTTATAAATTACATCGAGCGACTATATGATTCTAACGTAAGAACCGGCGGCGCAATTGCCGAGCCTACTCATAACCCGGACGGGCGTGTACGAATTATGACCATTCACAAGTCGAAGGGCTTGGAGTTTCCTGTGGTTATATGCGCGTTTTTGGGGAAAATGTTTAATACAGAAGACGCCCGCCAGCCTGTGATTTTGCATTCGGATTTGGGTGTGGGGCCATATTATGTAGATACCGGAAAGCGCACCCGTTCCAACACATTGGCAAGGTTTAGTTTGGCACGCCTTTCTGCGCGGGAAAGTTTATCAGAGGAATTACGCTGTTTATATGTCGCGCTAACACGGGCAAAGGAGCTTCTTATACTGACCGCGCGTGTTAAAAATTTGCATAAGTCTGTTCAAAATTGGTCTAACCATGTAGGAACGACTGGTGTAAATTTACCAGCGTATTATCGCAGTGGCGTAAAGAGCTATTTAGATTGGCTAATGCCGTGTTTGCTGCGCCACCACAGCGCGGAAGAGCTGATTGGTTCGCCTTCGCCAGGGGCATTGTTTAACCATCCTGCAAATTTTAGGTTACGTACGCACAGGCAAGCCGATATTATTACCAATGTAGCTGAAAATGTGATAAGCTTTGAATCGAAGCCATGTAATTCCCTCAATAACAGTATCAAACACGCTACTTTAAAGCCACTCCAACCGGCATTACCCCTACCATCAAAACTCGCAATTTCTGAAATAAAACGCCTATACGACATCACACAGGACAGCACTTTAACTACCGATATGCCCCCGTCTTTCGACCCTCCTGCATTCATGCAATCTCAAACAAACCCGTCACCAGCGCAAATTGGCCAAATCATGCACATTGTAACAGAGCATCTGGATTTTAGTCTCCATATAGACTCGCAAGCAGTAGAGGTGTTAATCCGTGATTTAATTGTCAAAAATTTAATTTCTGACGAAGAGGCGGTATATATCAACAGGGAAAAGATTTTAACGCTGACAAACTCTCCGCTTGCCGCGCGTATTCGCCAATCGCTAAAAGTTTATAGGGAAACACCGTTTATACTCGCACTTCCGGCATCCGAACTTTACCCGGATAACCCTGCGGCGCAGGACGAAACCGTGTTGGTGCATGGAATAATTGACTGCTATTTTGAAGAAGATGGCGAAATAGTGCTGGTAGATTACAAAAGCGATGCCCAGCCAACGCGTCACATTACACAAATGGAAATATACAAAAAAGCCATTACAAACGCAACGGCTCTAAATGTTAAAGAAGTTTTGATATATTCGTTTGCGCTTGGGGAAGCTGTAAATGCGCTTACGTCTGCCGAATTATGATAAAATTTAGGCTGAATATTGATAAGATATCGCATGTAATTGTGATAAAATAGTGTGTGTTATATTATCATAATTTATAAGATTATTGTTTCGTCCGAATATTCAAAAGCATTCGCTAAGTCAGTTAAAAAGTGTATTGCAACTATGATAAGCAAAGAGCCGCTGACGATAAATACTGCGGTAAACAACGCCCCCACCAAAGCAGATATCACGAAACCTTTCACGCCTTGATAAATATGACCCAAACCAAACAAGACGATTGTAAATGCAAACACTGTATAAATTGAAAGGTTTGGGAATACGCTCGCAAGAAGGAAGATATACGTACCTCTAAATATTATTTCTTCGTTAACCCCTGCTGCCAATGAAACGAAAACCCACCATTTCTTTTCCTTTTTGGTTCGCGGGGTCATCAACTTAGAAGTAACCAAGTCATAATAATCTGTTCCTCCGCTGGCTTGCTTATCAATAACTTTTTTGCGCTTTTGCCTATATTGGGAACTGAATAAAAAAGCGATGATTCGATACGCGATGAAGTATGCCGAGAATATGGCGGCTGTACTCATTACAACGATTGTAACAACGGTATTCATTCCAAAATATGGCATGGTAAATCCTATGTCAGCAAACGTAATATCCGAAAAAGCAACCACCAAAAATAACACTATAACAGGTATCCATAAGCCAAATGCGGTTGTTGCGAAAGTCTGTATTCTTATATTTTCATCAATGTCTGTTTTTAACAGGCGTTTTGTTTGTATAACGCCTGCAATGCCCATAAACGCAAAAAATAGTACAAGCGAAACCAATAAAATGATATATAGCACTTACTTACCCTCCCCTAAATGGGTTTCCAATTACTCCCAAGCCGTAATAACATACCCGCCACGGTTGCTTGCGGAAACACGAAACTCCAAATACCGCGGTACATATACATACCCATCCACAGGCAACTGATACATTACATGATACGTCACACCATCTAACTCAGCAGTAAACCCGCCGTGTTCTACCAGGTATTCTAAGTATTCTTCCAAAACCATTCCGGTAGAAGTGATAAACCATGCATGAATACGCCCCACATATCTATAGTGCCATGGTTCGTATGCAACACCTGTAATATGTGTCGTGCCATAGGGGTAGCGGAGTATCAGCCCATGCCGCCAGGCGTTTTCTGCCAGCCAGACTGCTTCTCTTGTTCCGCTCATCTGAGCCATTGTTACTCCCGGTGCCAAAATATCTGCCGCCAGCCCCAGTTGATGTTCGCTGTGCCCTGCTGGCAATACGTATAAACGATTAACTGCGTCTCTATATATTTCGGCTTGGCGGGTTGCGCTCCTATATCCGCTGGTTATAAAAAATGCGGATATTTCTTGCGCGCGTGATTCTTCAAAAAGGGCAGCAATGGCGTTAAGTGCAGTCTGATGTATGGTAATGTACGTTGCCCTAACCGGGACGGTTGGCCATGCATATACAAGCAGTTCGTAGTATGTATGACGGCTTAACGCTAACTCGCGGTTGACAAGCTTGAGGTAACCGGTGTCAATCAATGAGTCCGCCGATACGGCAACCATCGGAAATGACTCTTGGTATTCTACCAACTCATCCGGTTCTATGGGTACAAAGACAGGCACATAGGTTTCAGGCCGCCGTAGGTAGGCAAAGACCGCCACCAATATTGAAAGACAGAAAATTATGGGCACTACTTTTTTTAGTTTTGAACTTCTTTTTCTTGATGGCGGCCTGCCCTCCCGCAAGTTGCGTTTACCAGGTCTATCGTGGGCTTCGTTTGGTCGTAAGGGGTGTTGTGGGTTTCTCATTTTTGAATCTCCTTTGAATTACGCTTTTTGTAGTCATACTATTCTTCTTTTCTAATGGAAATAGTATCAATACCACTAACGGCAAGTAAAATTTGCGACGGCAGATAAAATATCCAAATAAAGTAGAATGCCCATGGGAAAATTTCGAACGTGCCTAATTGCCGCGGTAAATTAAACAGCAAAACATTAACATCGCATAAGGCAAACAAAATAAGCCCCAGCAATATTAAGCCTCTATTAAACTTGCAAAATCGTATGTTTACGGCAATGTTAATTATAAACAGCCCGGCATAGATGCCTGCCAGCGCAAAAAGTGCTTGTCCTATAAATGCAAAGAAAATAAGGGCAATTAAAAATGGCAATATGATTAATCCGATGTGTCCCGCTTTCTTGCTTTCAGTCATATTCAGCGCACGCAAAATATAACAAACATGCGCAAAGCAGAACACCGCTACCCCGGGCAAATGGTTGTCATGTAAAACCAAAAAATAATCTGCGGCCACAGTAAACATAAGCCCCATTGTAAGCAACGCCCAGTCTTTTTTTTCCTTACAAAAAACATAGGACGAAGCAGCAATAATAAAGCATATAACTACAAAAACAAACTTAAATGTCATGATGCCTTACATAAAAAATGATGCAATTGGGCCAAGTGCAAGCATGATAACCAGAAGCACTACAATGACAATAACAAATTTCTGCTTATGTGTTTTAAGCCATTTTTTCATGATATCCTCCTTTTTACAGCAATCCGTCCAAAAAACGTGACGGTTCTGCCGGTTTGTCGTATCTGGATTTTATTGTGGAAATATATAACTCCCGCTTGGCGCGAGTAAGCCCTACATAAAACAGCCGCCGCTCTTCTTCAATTTCTGCCGCGGTTTTACTTCTGACAGACGGAATAAGTTCTTCTATTACCCCCACAATAAACACCCGTTCAAATTCCAGACCTTTGGCACTGTGCATGGTCGTTAAGGTACAACAGGGGCCGGTTTGCTCTTGCTGCTTCGATAACAGCGCCGCTTCTTGCGCATGGGCAATAAACTCTTCTGGTTTGGGGAACTGCTTTGCGGCCTCTTGTAATTCGTCTGCTATTTCATAAAGCCCGGTTGGGCGAAGTTTACGATATTCGCAGGTGTCGATAATATGCGAGTCATAACCAATGTTTTTGCGAATGTAGCGTATTGCATCCGATGTGTCGCGTTTGGCTACAGTTAGTAAATCGCGGTGAAGCTCTTCGATACTGGCCTTTGTTGCCATGTGTAAACTGTCGCTATAACTATAAGCGCGGAATAAGTCCTTGTCATCTTTTTTTAACCCTTGCAAAAATGCCTTGCTAATGAACCGGAACGGCTTATTAATAATGCGCGTTGCATTTGGGTCGTATCCTACTTTTTGTCTAAGTCCCAGCCGCCGCGCTACCCGCAGATACGCGAATAAATCTTCTGTAATCCAGTGGTCGTAAATGGTTGGGATTTCGTCACGGGTTTTGAAAGGGATGTTTAGGTTAAGAAATGCATCCATAAACGCCCGTGCTTGCATGTTTAGGCGGAATGTTACGGCAATTTCGTTTAGGTCCGCGCCTTTTTTCCATAGTGCGCGTATTTTTTCCGCTATTTGTACGGCTTCGCGGTTTTGGTCTGCCGCCACAAGCAGGGTAGGGGCGGGGCCTTTTTGGCCTGTGCCGCTTATTCGCTTGTCGTATCGGATTTTGTTCGCCAAAATTAAAGTATTAGCGCACTTGATAATTGAATCTGTCGAGCGGTAATTTGTTTCCAGGACAACTTGCGCGGCATCGGGGTAACTATTAGGGAAGTTAAGCAAAAATTCCGGCCTTGCGCCGCGGAACCGATAAATACTTTGGTCGTCGTCCCCTACAATAAATAAGTTGTTTCTAGGGGCGGCCAGAAGTTTTACCATTTCAAATTGTACGCTGTTAATGTCCTGGAATTCGTCTATCATGATGTGGGTGTATTTGTTTCGCCAAAACTCCAGTTCTGCGGGTGTGCTTTGCAGCATTTCGTAAGAATGGCATAACATATCGTCAAAGTCTATTTTATTCTTGTCCAATTTGTGAGAATTATAACGTTCAAGCAATTCCCGAAAATGTTCTGCACCAATTGTGACAGAATGATAATGTGATACGTCATGTAGTTCATTGCGCACCAGCGACATTTCACTCATCACAGACGACAAAAATTCTTCGTCCAAATCGTAGTTCATTTCTGTTAAAAATGAGCGGATAAGCGTCCGTCTTTCGCCTTCACCGAAAATATGCTCTAGGCCATAGTTCATTTTTCGCCTAAGTATCCGGTAAAAAACAGAGTGAAATGTGCCAAAAGTTACCTGTGGCATATTGTGTTCACTATAAAGACTTTTAAACCGCTGCTCCATTTCTTGTGCGGCGGCTTTAGAATAGGTAATAACTAAAATATTGTGTGCTGGCACGCCAAATTCGACCAGATTCGCCGCCCGTGCAGTAATAACTGCCGTCTTGCCGCTGCCCGGCCCCGCCAGTACCATCATGGCCCCGGTGGTGTGCTCTACGGCTTTTTGCTGGCTGGCGTTTAAGTTTAATGTTCGCATGTTCCAATTATACACCATTTGCGGTATACTTGGAACAACTATAGACGATTCCGTTGAAAAAGGACTCAATTTTCGGTCGAAACGCGCCGTGCGGCGGCGCGGCGCCCCCCTCGACTTCACCGTTTTCAACTGAAATCGCTATACTTTGACATATCGCGACACCAATTAATTCATGAACCTTTAACTGGTGAAAGGAATGGAATTATGAGCATAGCTGACCAAATTTTTATTCAAAACTGCAAGTACATTTTAGAACACGGCATATCTGACGAGGGACAAACCGTGCGCCCAAAATGGGAAGACGGTACCCCTGCGCACACAATGCGGGTCTTTGGACTTGTGAACAGGTATGACCTGTCCAAAGAATTTCCTGCGTTAACGTTGCGCCGCTTGTCATTTAAAAACTGCATAGATGAAATAATGTGGATATGGCAAAAAAAATCCAATGATGTGAGCAAATTAAATTCGCGCATATGGGATGCGTGGGCAGATGAAAACGGCTTTATTGGCAAGGCGTATGGGTATCAGTTGGGGATTAAGCATAAGTATCCCGAAGGGGATTTCGACCCTGTTGACCGCGTATTGTACGACTTGAAAAACAATCCATCGTCCCGTAGAATCATTGCGCATATGTATAATTTTGAAGATTTGCACGCAATGGGCCTGTATCCGTGTGCATATAGCATGACTTTTGGCATAACCAACGGGCGGCTTAACGCGATATTAAACCAGCGCTCACAAGATTTTTTAACGGCGAATAACTGGAATGTTGCGCAATATTCAATTTTAGTGCATATGTTTGCAAGGGCAAGCGGCCTTGAAGTTGGCGAATTGGTTCATGTCATTGCAGATGCGCATATTTATGACAGGCATATTCCTATTATCGAAGAATTAATGAAAAAAGAGCCGCGCAAGGCCCCAGTGTTGAATTTTAATGCTGATGCACAAGATTTTTATGCGTTTAAAGTAGAAGATTTTGCGCTTGAGGATTATAAACCGTACCCGTCTAAGCATCTTGTAATTCCAGTTGCAGTGTAGGGGGGAGAAGCGGCCCCGTCGCTTCCCGGAGGAAGCGGAAGCGGACTTTGTTCGCTGTAGCGGCGGGGTTTGGGGCAGCGCCCCATTCAAAATAAAGGAGGGCTGTATGAACCTAATAGTATCTGTAACCCAAAATTGGGGGATTGGCTGCGAAAACGAGCTGCTTTATCATGTTAGCAAAGACCTTGTGCGTTTCAGGAAAATGACCACCAGTAAAGTTGTAGTCATGGGGCATAATACGCTAAAATCTTTGCCGGGAGGTAAGCCGCTTAAAAACCGCACAAATATTGTATTATCCCGGGATACGTCACTGACCATTCCGGGTGTAGTGGTCTACAATTCCATAGACCAACTTTTGGCGGCACTAAAAAATTACGATACTAATGATGTTTTTGTCATAGGAGGAGAAGCGATTTATACCGCTTTATTGCCATATTGCAAAAAGGCGTATATCACAAAGTTTCAAGCCACACCTGCGGCAGATACTTTTTTACCCAATATAGATGAAATGCCGGACTGGAAGCTTGTGGACGAATCTGAGGAGCACGAGCACGAAGGGCTTGTGTATAGGTATTGTGTGTATGAAAAATAAAATAACGATATTCCTATTATTGTTGGCTACATTTCTTTTGGCGGCATGTGGTGGCAATTCTGTTGATTATTCAGAAAATACCACTTATACCGACATTATAGAAGGGGTTGACGAACAAAATATTTGCCGCACGCCTATGTCACTGTTTCAAGCCGTTTTGCAAAACGAGCGGCAGTTTTATTGCAGATTTTGGGGCTTTATTTATCTTGATGGTTTGCTTCACCAACCAACAAGTATCGCAGTTTTTGATATGAACGGTGACGGTGTACCCGAAATGATTATTAATTTTAGCTACGTTATTAAATACGTTTTCCATTATCATGACGGCGAAGTGTTTGGCAGCGAATTTGGCATAAGAAGCATGAATGCGATTATGACAGACGGCAGATTCTTTTTATCGCCGGGCGGCGCGGGCAATTTTGGCATTGGAGAACTAATAATAAATGGGGGCACAGCCGATATATTGAGCATATATTCATTTGATGCTGTGTGGGTTGACCGTAATAATTACCCTCATGAAATACATTATAATTTACTTAATGGTGTGAATGTCTCCGATGAAGAATTTGAAATATGGTATGCCTCTGTAACCTCAAGGGAACTCATTAACTGGTATCCTTTTTCAGGTGAGAACATACAAAGCCTTGCTTTGTTGATTACACCACGTTATGTGCCGGATAGCTATGAAAATAACAATGAAGCATATACTGAATTTGTAACTACCATAAGGATCCACCCCGACATGCCGGAATTTACTTTCATCCGCAGGTTGGGCAATTTTATTACAGATTGGATAATGTCAGAGGAAGAAAGACATGTAACCATCACGATTTTAGATGAAAACGGCAACCTAATACAACAAATTGACGGGTTGATTCAAGGCGGGCATAGTGGATGGATGTCGGCCGATTTAGGCATGTTCGAGATACAATTTGCTGATCTGAACTTTAATGGATATTTAGACATGTGGCTGACTCACGCCGTTAATCCCGGAACCGCAGGCGGTTATTGGGCGTATTACTGGCTGTGGAACCCCGAATACGGCCAATTTGTGTTGAATGAGCAATTAGGTAAAATAAGCGATATGGCGGCACTTCATGCCAATCAAGATACAGGGCAAATTGAAATAATATCAAGAGGCGGGCCGAATTTAAGATATATATCGTATTACGAATACGTTAACGGAGTGTTTGCGCTTATCGCCACAGAGCAACATGTCTTCGATTCCAACGATGATGACGGCTGGCAGTGGACAATTACCCGCACAAATGCACAAACGGGCAAAATTGACATTGAAGTAATTCCTGCAAACGCACATGGGATTGCTTTGGTTGCCCCAGGTACGGAGTTTGTAACCACCATAAGAATCCACCCCGACATGCCAGAATTTACAATTACACGCATTGTTGGCGATTACCTATCTGATGACTATTTTTTCCCCGAGCCTAGAGAGGTTAACATTATAATCACCGACGAAAACGGGGCAATTATCCAAGAAATTAGCGGCCTAACGCAGAGCAGCCGGAATGTGAATGGCGGGCTATCTTTTGACGATTATAATTTTGATGGATATTTGGACATGCGCCTACTGCGCTGGCAAGACGGGGCAGGCGGTTTGCTTGCGCAAGAATACTTTTGGTTATGGGATGCTTCAACGATGCAATTTGTAATGCATGAACAATTGATGGGAATTGGTCATTCGGCATGGCTTGGAGCAGACCAAGAAAGGCAGCGTGTTTATGTGGGAAACCGCAATCTAGGCGGCCATGCACATTTAGAATATGAATATCGCAATGGGGAATTTTTTGTGGTACGCCGTGGTTTTACATGGCCCTTTGATACGCCAACGGGCGAAAGATATGTTATTATAATGGATGCGCGGCTTTTGCCTAATGTATTGGAGGGTATAAATGATTATGAAGTCGACATAATAATCGAAACAATAAGCGGAGAAATTGTGCAGGAAATATTAGGGCTAACATCAAGCTATCGCTACTCCCGTACAATGACTTGTGATATCTTTTGCCTGTTTAACCCACTTAATTTTCATGTATATGCATTGGGAGCAATTAAAATGGGCTCGCGCTATTCCCCAGATGGTTCTTTGATGGATGACCCGCATTATTTTTGGCTTTGGGAACCCGAAACTGGGCAGTTTGTGGAAACTTACTCGATATTCTGATATAATTTGATTGGAGGTGAGAGCATGATGTTCTCCTATATTATGTTGCCAGATAATACCGAAATAACCCATTCACACATCATAGAGCGAAATGAACAAAAGGAGATAGAAGTTCATTTCGAACGCCCCACAGAGGACGGATTTGATACTGCCAGATGTGTTCTGCCAGACTATACTTGGATAAAACAAGAAGGGTTTAGCGAAAAGGAAATTGGTTTTTTCGAGCTGCTCTTACAAAACAATGCGCATCTGTTCTACAGGTACGCCGAAAAAGGCGGGGTCAGAGCTATGTCCGATCAAAATATACTTTTTCCCCACCCGCAAGTGTAAACGTTAATACACCTGCTTGAACGTTTAAGCACTTGAGTAAGCTATCACACTTCCACTAAGCATGATACGAAAGTACAAAAGCTAGGAAAAAAGTAATCGGGCATAATTATGATAATATATCATGCGTTATTTTATCAATATTTTATCCAAACTTTATCATAATTTGTCAGGCGCAAAAACAAAGGACTGAAATCAAAGATGATGAACATAGAAGCATTTACAGGCAGAGCACAGGCATATGTCAAAGCGCACCCGGGTTATCCCGACGAAGCTATAGAATATATCCGTAAAATTGTACCGCCGGAAAACGTTTGACCCGCAACCCCGATAAAAAAGGGTGCGGGTCAATTTAGAAATTACAAATTACACAGAATGTATCGAAACACTAATTTTCCCATCTGTGGCATTTGCTACAATTCTAACGGCGTGGGGTTTATCATTTTGAAATTTAAAGTCTATTCCGCCGTAGCTGGTAGCCGCCTCTTCACCAGACTTTGCATAACCTACAGGGCGCGAATGGTCGTGCCGTTCTAAAATAGTCATGCCGGCTTCTTCTGCTGCGTTATGAAGTGTGGTAGACACTTGGCAAACACCGCCGCCAAAGCCTTTAGATTTTTCGCCATCTATAAAAATGACATCTTCTTTGTAACCGCGGCGTTCGATTGTCGGGCCTACGGTTTCATTAAATGAAAATATTTCGCCGGGTTGTATAACCTTGCCGTTAATACTTTCCGCGGCACGGGATATATTTGTGCTACGGTTTTTTTCTTTGGCGTTAAACTCTGTTTCGTTTGACGCGAGTTTATTGATTTGTTGTGGTTGTAAAGCCGTCTGCTGTTGCGGGTTTTGCCCCTCATTGCCACGGTTTAGAGTGGTGTCTGCTGCTGATGTTTGATTTACTGCCGGCATTTGAATTTGAGGGTCTGCACCGCGTACTAAATAAGTATGCGGCTGCCTGCTTGAAACACGCCTGGGTTTGGCGATTTCTTTGGGGTTTCGGCGTGTTACCCGTTTTGCCGGTTTGCGGTCCAGATTTACTTGTGGACGGGTGGTAATTATTTGTGATGGCGCCTGGGTACTGCTGCGTACAGGTAGCGGCTGGTCGTAATTCGTGCCAGCGCAACCTGCGGCAGATGCCATTATTGCCAATGGAATAAGCAGATATAAAATTTTGCGAATGCTCATAAAAAGTCACCTTTCTTATATTATAGACAATTAACTTTAAAATCGACTCAAACTTTGTCGGAAAACGGCTTGAAGCCGCCGATTTTCCGCCTCGTTTTCGTCTGTTTTAAAGTAAAATTGCTACAGTAGATGACTTTATTATGGGTAAATTTATGCGAAATATTCATGCCTTGTTATGAGAATAGTATGGGTACTTTTATTCCCGCTTGCCAAGTTTTAGTGATACTGCAACACCCACCGCAAAAACCACCAATGCAATTAGAACAAGAGCAGGCGTAATTTCTGCATGACTTTGGTATGCCGCATCATTATTAAATACTGCAAAAACTGTGCCAAAAATCATTCCCATAATTGCAAAATATGTGATACTGTGATATTTTTTCAATAATTTGGCAATCAAGTGCGATGTCAGTAAGATACCCGCAAGTATCCCAATGCCTACCGGTGCCGCTACCATTATAATTGGCGGCAAAAGTTCAAAATTAAAGGGAGACATTAGATATTCCCGGATAAGGCTGATAGTATGCATAACAATGGGGAAAACACCTAAAAGTATTAATACCATTGCGCCACTAACCCCGGGAATAATCATAGCAGCCGCGCCCAAAAAGCCTGCGATAAACAAAATTGTGATAAGCCCGATGCTAAACTCTGCACCGGTATAAATTTCGGGTGTGGGTGCGAATAGTGATAGTGCGATAATAACAATGGCGGAAAAAACTGCAATTGCATAATAATGCCAAGTCGCTTTCTTATTTTGCACCGCCATTTTATGAATAAACGGAATACTACCGGCCATTAGTCCCGCAATTAATGCGCTTGCTTGCAGCGAATACTGATCGATAAAAAAGTCGAGCAGTGAACCCAGAAGAAGTATGCCAATTGCCATACCCAGCCCCAGCGGAATTAGGAATTTCAAAGAATTTTTCATATCTGTGAATATGCTGTTAATGGCTTCAATTAGCCTGTCGTATACTTTGAAAATAACCGCTAAAGTTGCACCGCTTACTCCCGGCACTACATTGGCTACGCCTATTGCTACGCCTTTTATGATAAGTGTCAGATATTGCAAATTATCACGTCCCTTTTGTAACTGTATTCAGCTTCTTGCAAAACTATACCTTGCCTATTTCACATCTTTCATAGAAAGTGCGATGCGTTTTTTCTTTAGGTCAACGCTAAGCACTTTGACTTGTACCACGTCACCAAGCTGTACTGCGTCTAGCGGATGGTTAATGCGCCGCTTTGCTATTTGCGAAATATGAACCAGCCCGTCTTGGTGGACGCCAATGTCTACAAACACGCCAAAATCAATGACATTGCGCACCGTACCCGTTAATATCATGCCTTCCGATAAATCTTCCATATCAAGCACATCGCTGCGCAATAGCACTTGAGGAAGCTCGTCCCGCGGGTCCCGGCCAGGCTTTTCCAACTCTTTTATGATATCTTTAAGTGTTGGTACGCCAACGTTTAAGGCCTTTGCAGCCGTATCGTAATCGAGTTTTGGCGTGACCGATAAATCTTTTAGCGATTTTGTAACTTTTGCTGCCACAGGGGGCGTATATTTCAGATATGCTTCTGCAATTTTGTAAGATTCTGGGTGAACGCCTGTATTATCCAGCGGGTTTTTACCGCCGGGTACACGCAAAAAGCCTGCGCATTGCTCGAACGCTTTTGGCCCAAGCTTGGCAACCTTTAGTAATTGCGCACGGGTTGTAAACTTGCCGTTTTCCTCTCTGTACGTGAGGATGTTTTTAGCAACAACGGGGCTAATGCCTGCCACATATGAAAGTAGGCTAGGGGAGGCGGTATTTAAGTCCACACCAACAGCGTTTACACAAGACTCTACCACACCGGACAATGTTTCGCCCAAATGTTTTTGGTTCATATCATGCTGATATTGCCCTACGCCAATGCTTTTGGGGTCGATTTTCACAAGTTCTGCCAGTGGGTCTTGCAACCTGCGCCCTATGGAAACGGCGCTACGCAATGCCACATCATATTCTGGGAATTCTTCTGCACCAAGTTTAGATGCCGAATATACGGATGCACCGGCCTCGTTCACGATAATATATTGGGCTTTTGAGCCTGTTTCTTTAAGAAGTTCTGCGATAACAACTTCCGTTTCGCGTGATGCGGTTCCGTTGCCAATGGCGATAATTGTAACTTTGTGGCGGTCAATCATTTGTTTTAACATTTTTTTAGATGGCCCGGTGTCTTTATTGGTGGTGCAAAAAACTACGCCTGTTTCCAGCACTTTACCCGTTTCGTCAACGACGGCAAGCTTACAGCCCGTACGGAAGCCGGGGTCAACCGCCAGCACGACGTTATCTTTCACTGGCGGCTGCATAATAAGCTGGCGCAAGTTTTCTGCAAAAACTCTAATGGCGCCTTCTTCGGCTTGTTCGGTTAATAAGTTGCGCATTTCACGCTCTACTGCCGGGGCAGTTAGGCGCTTGTAGCTGTCAGCCAAAGTGGTTTCCATGAGAGGCTGTGTAAATGCGTTTCGTTTGATAAATATGCCGCTTAATTGCGATATAATGCTTTCTTCGGGTGCCTGTATGCCCGCTTTTAAGAAACCTTCTTTTTCGCCGCGATTGATGGCCAATGTACGATGCCCGGCAATCTTTTTGATGGGTTCGCTAAATTCGAAATACATTTCATATACAGAGGCGTTAATATCTTCCGGGGTTTCTTTCGCTTTTTTAGAAATTTCGGACACGATGATACCGCTCTCGTAGGTTAGGTTGCGTACCAAAGTACGGCAAGTTGGGTCGTCGGAAATTTTTTCTGCAATGATATCCATCGCGCCTTGCAGGGCATCTTCTACGGTTTCTACGCCTTTTTCCGGGTCTATGAATGGGGTTGCAACAGCCGCCAATTCAACGGCGAGGTCTTGTTCCCAAATTATATCTGCTAATGGAGCAAGGCCTTTTTCTATTGCCATTGTGGCGCGTGTGCGGCGTTTGGGTTTGTATGGGCGGTAAATATCTTCTACTTCCTGTAAGGTTATGGCGGCGGTTATGCTTGCGGTAAGCTCGTCCGTTATGTGGCCGTTTTCGGTTAGGCTGACGATAACTTGGGCTTTGCGGTCTTGTAAATTGCGCAGATAAATCAGCCGTTCGCTAAGTTCGCGCAGTTGCTGGTCGTCCATAGAGCCTGTTTGTTCTTTACGATAGCGGGCGATAAATGGAATTGTATTATCCTCGTCAATAAGTGTTACTGTGTTTTCTACCTGCCAACGCGCTAGGGAAAATTCCTGTGTTAATTTTGCAATAATGTCCAATGTACTTTCTCCTTCCATGATGTAGGCTTTTATGATACCATGATTTCAAGAACAAATCTATGTTTAAGGAGTAACTCATGGCATACTGGAACACGCGTGGCTTACGCGGCAGCGCATTTGAAGAAATGGTTGACCTGACCAATCAATTATACAACCAAAAAGGCTTAGCAATAATACAAAAAGTGCCAACGCCTATAACCCCTGTAGCTGTTGACAATAAGTCTCGTACAATCACGTCGGCATATTTTGAAAAAAAAAGCACCATCGACTTTATAGGCGTGGCGCAGGGCATTCCAATATGTTTTGATGCAAAAGAAACACGTCAGTCTAGTTTGCCGCTAAAAAATATCCACGAACATCAAATAGAGTTTATGGAAGCTTTCCGTAAACAACAGGGCATTAGTTTTCTTTTAGTGCATTTCCAAGCGAAAAATGAGGTGCTGCTATTACCAAGTGAAGATTTGGCAAGATACCATGCGAATGCCGCCGCAGGAGGGCGCAAATCCATCCCCTACAGCGAATTTAACCAATCATATGTAGTACCAAATAAAAACGGGTTCCCCGTACATTATTTGGTTGCGGTTAACAGACTTCTTGCAAAACTGTAATTTTCGTTTCTGGCTTGCGTGGCAAAACGCTTCGCTCTCTGCATTTTGCAGTGCACTGCAAAATGCTACGAGCGCTCAGCAAGCCACGCCGCTGTCGCTAAGCCCTCACCGAAAATTTTGAATTATGCAAGGAAGTCAATGAGTTCTTACACTCCAAAAATATACCTTAACTCGGACTCTACCCGATTTTCATCTTCGCCAATGGCTACGACCTTAACTATATCACCGCTTCTAAGGTTTAGTGAGATGATACCCATGATACTTTTTGCATTGGCTGTCTTTTCGCCCATTACCAATGATATGTGGCATTTGAATTGGCTTGCTTTTTGTACCAATTCTGCAATTGCTTTCGACTCGAAAGACGAGCCTATCTTGATATTATGTTCAACCAAAGTGCCCTCCTGCTTTCTGTATTTTATTATTTTTTACTTGATCGGCAATTTTACATATTTTGCGCAAACGGTGGTTTACGCCAGACTTACCAATTGGAGGGGTTAGTAATTCCCCAATTTCTGTAAGGGTTAGTGTTTCGTTTGTAAGCCGCAATTCGGCGACTTCTTTTAAGGGCTTGGACAGATAGGATAGCCCTATTTCCTCCGAAATATATTTAATGGCATTTATCTGATTGAGTGCGGCATCCACGGTTTTATTTATGTTAGCGGTTTCAAAGTTGACCTGGCGGTTTATTGTGTTGCGTACATTCTTCTCGACCCTTGTGTTTTCCAGCATTAGCAAGGATTTATGCGCGCCCATTATATTAAGAATATCTGCGATTCCTTCCGACTCTTTTATATATACAACCGTTTGCCCTTTTCGCGTAATCTTTTTGGGGTGCAGACTAAAATTGGACAGGATTTTCATTAATTCTTTGGCCTCAGATTCAGATATTGTGAACTCGACATGATAGGTTTTGCCGGGGTTTGATATGATTCCACCGTACAAAAAGCATTCGCGAACAAAGGCGCGTTCATATTCAAGCTCTGTGCTTAAGTTATCATCGTTAAGCAGCTCTGCCCTTACGGATTGAGAGAATGATATTTTTTGCAAAATGTGATTTCATTCCTTTCAACTCTAATTCCTTTCAGTCGGGCGAAGTACTTATTTCCTCGATTGGTCTTTGTCAATATCGTGGTGATGCGTAACTACAGAATATTCCTGCAAAGATAACGAACGCTGCAATTCCTCTGCCAAAGCAACGGAGCGATGCCGCCCGCCTGTGCAGCCGATACCTACAATCAGTTGGCTTTTACCTTCGCTAATGTAGTGGGGGATTAGGAAGTTAAGCATAGCCAACAGGCTTTCCATAAAACGAATGCTGATATCATGGCTCATTACATACTCTTTTACAGGGGCATCTAACCCTGAAAACGGCTTTAGTGCAGGGTTATAAAAGGGATTTGGCAAAAATCGTACGTCAAAAACCATATCACATTCTTTGGGGATGCCATATTTAAACCCAAATGACATGGCATTTATCAGGAGCCGTCCGGTGTCGGTCTGCGTGGTAAAAAGGTTTAGTATCTTGTCTTTAAGCTGGCGGGGTAAAATGTGGCTTGTGTCTATGATATGGGTCGCTTTTTCTTTTATATCTTCTACCAGCGCGCGTTCTTTTGTGATGCCAACGCTTATTAAATCGTTTTTAGCCAAAGGGTGCAAGTGCCTGGTTTCTTTGTAGCGGTTTAGCAAAATGTCGTTGGACGAATCCAGGAATAAAATGGAGTAATCGATTCCGGTTTCTTTTAAGTCCAAAATGCTGTGAGAAAGATCTTCAAACATTTTGCCGCCGCGTATATCTATACCCAGTGCTACCTGGTTTATGCCCGTGTCACGCTCCAGGCAAAATGTGATAAATTGTCCGATAAATGACGGCGGCAAGTTATCTACACAGTGGAAGCCGGCATCTTCGAAAATTTTTAGCGCAGTGGTTTTGCCTGCACCAGACATACCCGTTACGATTACTATACGCATTTTGCACCTCTTTATTTCAGATTTTTAGACCAACCTAAAAGCCGGACTTCCGGCTCCATCCATACATTAAAGTTATCAAACACACGCTGGCGTATGGCCGTTATTAAATCAAAAATATCTTGTGCGGTTGCCGTTCCTGTATTGATTATGAAACCGGCATGCTTTTCCGACACTTGCGCGCCGCCTATGGTAAAACCTTTAAGATTACTATCTTCAATCAATTTGCCTGCAAAAAAGCCGGGGGGGCGTTTGAAAGTGCTGCCCGCGCTTGGGAAGTCTAGCGGCTGGGTTTGACGGCGGCGATTGTTGAGCTCTGTCATTTTTGCGCGGATTTCTTCTTCTTTGCCGCCCGGGCTTAGCTTGAAAACGGCCTCTAGTACAAGCAAATTATATAACTGCGCATAGCTTTTTCTGTAGTCAAATTCCATTTCTACGCCGGGTTTTACAAGAACACCGCTATCGTTTAATAGTGTTACAGATTCGCAAAATTCGCCAATATTATGGCCAAATGCCCCGGAATTCATATATATGGCACCGCCAACAGTACCGGGTATACCGGACGCAAATTCGAACCCGCCAAAGCCTGCTTTACACGCTATTTCTGCAACTTTAGACAATCGCCCGCCCGCTTGGACACGCATACGCCCGTCTTCACATATTTCTACATCATTCATCTTGTTGGTGGAAACCACGACACCTCTAAGGCCCGTGTCTGCCACCAGTACATTTGTACCGTCGCCAATTATTGTTAATGGGATGTTGTGCAGGCGGCATGTTTCCCATATTTTTGTAAGCTCTTCTGTCGTTTGTGGTTTTGCTAAAATTTCTGCAGGGCCGCCAACACGAAAAGATGTGTGGCGTGCCAGTGGTTCTTCTACCAAAAAATCGTCTAGTATGGGTCGGATGATATCAATAGACGTCATTAAATTGTAGCCCTCCGCTTTCTTGAGCATTGACAGTTTTCATTACACGCTCTGTTAGTGCATCGGCGGCATTATAGCCCATTTTCTTTTGGCGGTGGTTAATTGCGGCAGACTCGCATAGTATGGCAAGGCTGCGCCCGGGCCGTATTGGAATGGAGTGGCTGTTTACCTTGTTGCCTAATATTTCCGTATATTCGTCAACTTGCCCCAGGCGGTCGTATGCCCTATTTGGGTCCCAAAGCTCTAAGTTGATGATAATGTCAATGGCCTGCGTTGGTTTAATGGATTGCACCCCAAACATTTGCATGATGTCAACGATTCCAATGCCCCTAAGCTCTAAGAAATAGCGGATGTTTTGCGGGCAGGAGCCAATTAATGTTTCCGATGATACGCGCCTTATTTCCACTGCATCATCTGCAATGAAGCGATGCCCGCGCTTTATAAGTTCTAATGCGGTTTCGCTTTTACCAACGCCGCTTTCGCCAA
>Ga0131853_10001438_pt1 | contig 42526 bp, 43 predicted proteins | sample TergutLab28metaG_FD_92764 | JGI IMG/M metagenome (GOLD analysis project Ga0131853, IMG submission 92764) | Labiotermes labralis P1 segment gut microbial communities from Petit-Saut dam, French Guiana - Lab288 P1 (version 2) (version 2) | ecosystem: Host-associated > Arthropoda: Insects >...
GATCTTGACCCATTTTGGTGCCTCCAGTTCCTTTTAGCTTCGCAACTAAAGTTTAACTGGTTTTTTCCGACTTGGGTCTTTTTTTTATTCTTTTGGGCAGTTCATTTTACAACTTACCAAGATGTTGCCGGATTCATTTTGATGCTAAATATTGCGCCGCTATGGCTATTGACATCCGCAAAATGTACTAATAGTATGAAGAAAAAAGCGAGGCAAACATCATGCCCATTTTACCCGAACAACAAACACCAAAAAAACATGGTTCCATCTGGCAAGCAAACATATCAGACATCCTATTTCGCGGCGGCAGGAGAAGCATACCTCTCGCACAGCTGGCACTTTTTTGTCGTAAAGTGGATTTTTTGCTTGGTGCTGGGCTTTCTGTTAAAACCGCGCTTACAATATTGCAGGGGCAGTTCCTTGGAGCAACGCTAAAAAGAGTTTTGCCACGGGTATATGTACATATTATGAAAGGCGACAGTTTTTCCAGTGCGTTAAAAATGGAAGAAGTCTTTCCGGAGTTTATGGTAGGCTACATCGCCATCGGAGAAAAAACCGGGCAGCTTGCTCTTGTATGCGCAAAATTGGCGGATTATTATGAAAAGCAATCTAAAACGCGTAAAGAGCTAACATCCGCGCTAATATACCCCATATCAGTGATACTGATGATGCTTGGGGTTATTGTGCTTGCTATGCTAACTGTGTTGCCGGGATACGCGCGTATTTTTGATGCATCTGACATCACGTTGCCTGCGATAACTGAAATGTTAATTAACGCTTCGGCGTTTTTGATAAGAAACGTGTTTTTGTTGATAAGTTTTGTTATTTTACTTGTTGCTACAACCATAATGTTTGCAAAAAGTCGGTATGGAAAAATAACGTTGGCCAAGGTGGAACTTCGCGTACCTATACTACGGCTGGGTGTGAATTTTCACTTTGCGCAAGCTCTGTCGTTGCTGCTAAATTCCGGAATAAGGGTGTCTAAAGCGGTAGAGTTGTGTATAGGGTTGATTGATAATGTACGCGTTAAGCAAGACTTGCAAAAATTGTCTGCAAATTTGCAAAAAGGCGGCGATTTTTCTGCCTCACTGGAAGCAATCCCCTACATCGACCCTCTCTTGCGTGATCTTGCGCATGTTGGCGAAGAAACAGGCGAGTTACCTCGCACTATGGAAAAGTGCAGCCAATATTTTGCCGCAAGCTACGCGCATAGCATCAGCCGACTTAATAAATTGGTAGAGCCTATTATTACATTGGCAATGGGAGTACTGCTGGCTTTAGTTATGCTGGCGGTGGTGTTGCCCACGTTTGAGTTGGCTACGGCGATGTAGGGTTGTGCCAGATGCTAAACCAAAATCCTAGCCGCAAAAGTCGTACGTTGCGGAGTTTGGCCTGTTACAAAAATCAGATTGTTTTCCATATGGGTGGCGATTTTTATTTCATTGCCCGGGTGAGCTTCGCCAAGGTAGTTTATCTGCACTTCTTTCCAATCGGGATAGCTTTCTTGGTCAAGTGTCCCAAATACTCCATTGCCAATCAAATCGCCGTAGATGCTGTTATTCATGTGCATGTTTGTGTCCACTTCCGCATAGCGTACGGTGTGGGTGTGCTCGAATAAAGATGCGGTAATAGATGCAGGCAAGATTATTTTGTCCGGTGTGATGCTTACATCTATGTCTGTAATAGCAGGCACAGGCATGGGTAGTGCGGACGGTTTTAGAATTTTGCGTTCGGCAATATCGAACAAAATCCACAGGCTTGCCCATTCCATTATTTTTATACCGGCGGCATCGTACATATCGCCTTTACGTATAAAGGTGCCACGCACCATTTCCGCGGGCCATGTGCGAATGTTTACGATCTCGTCATACACAGGCATTCGGGTTATTTTTAGCCCGAACCGTTGTAGGACAAAACTCATGTTTAACGGATGTAGCGTGGCAAAGCCAATGCCAAGCTGGTTTGCGTTAGCATCTGCGGCTATGTGTACCATGCGTAGTATCGCGGATAGTTTTATCTTGCCGCGAAAATCTAGATCGTAGTAGGTTATACGGGTTCTTGAGTTGTGTATCATCTTTGCCTCCATGGGTCAAGCGCGGGTGCTTGTATTCGCATTTGTCCCTCAAATATAATCGGAATTACCCCCTTATGCGCGTTATTAAATGTTGCACGTAAGGGGATGATCCCAAACATAATTACTATTATTTTTTAATCTTGGCAATAAATCCCGCCAAAACCTCGTCCATATTAGGATGTCCTATTTCCTGCAAGCTGTATTCTACACGGGTATGGGGTTTTGTTATTTTTATCACGCGACCAAGGTCAATTGGAGTGGCTATAACCACAGAATCGCATGGGACTTTGTCTATTGTGGCAGACAGGTCATTTATTTGCTCGTTGCCGTAACCCATTGCGGGCAGTAGTTTTCCAATGCCGGGGTATTTCTCAAAAGTCTCTGCCAGCTTGCCCACGGCAAATTCACGCGGGTCAACAATTTCTGCAGCGGCAAAACGGCGTGCCGCTACAACGCCCGCGCCAATGGTCATGTCACCATGGGTCAGAGTCGGGCCGTCTTCCACAACCAACACGCGCTTACCGCGTATCACAGCCGGGTCGCCAACCGTAAGCGGCGATGCCGCGTCTATCACAGTTGCGTGTGGGTTTATCTTTTCTATGTTTTCTCGCACGGTTTGGATGTTGGCGAAATCTGCACTGTCGATTTTGTTTATTACAACCACGTCTGCAATGCGCAGGGTTACTTCGCCTGGGTAGTACGAAAGTTCATGTCCCGGGCGATGCGGGTCTACTACCGTTACCATAAGGTCTGGTTTGTAGAACGGAAAGTCGTTGTTGCCGCCATCCCATAAAATAACATCACAGCCGTCTGGGTCATTTTCTGCCGCCCGCAAAATTGCTTCATAGTCTACTCCAGCGTAAATTACGTTGCCGCGGATTATGTGTGGTTCGTACTCTTCCCGTTCTTCTATGGTGCATTTGTGGTGGTCTAGGTCTTCTAGCTTGGCAAAGCGTTGGACCTTTTGAGCCGCAAGGTCGCCATAAGGCATTGGGTGGCGTACAGCTATTACCTTCAGGCCGTTTTTGATCAAAATTTCCGCAATGCGGCAAGTGGTTTGGCTTTTGCCACAGCCTGTGCGCACAGCGCCAATGGCAATTACGGGCTTGGTACTTTTGAGCATGGTGTTCTTGTAACCCAGCAGCGAAAAGTCTGCGCCTGCGGCATTAACCTTTGCGCTAATGCCCATTACGGTGTCGTATGAAATGTCGCTGTAGGAGAAAACACATTCGTCGGCGTCTAGCTCTTTTATCAAATGCTCCAGCTGATCTTGTTCGTATATGGGAATACCATTGGGATAAAGCTCCCCTGCAAGTGCCGCGGGGTACTTTCTATCAGCTATATCCGGGATTTGTGCGGCAGTAAAGGCCACTACTTTGTATGCCGGGTTATTGCGATAGAACGTGTTAAAATTGTGGAAATCGCGCCCTGCCGCGCCTATGATTATTACTTTTCTCATGTTTGACCATTCCCTTCGAATTTTGTCCTATAATTATATTTGCAAAGGGGTTACAAGTCAAATTCCCGAAAATCCTTCCAAAAAAATATCCCGGTTACGCAAGTAATAAAAGCCGTAACAAAAATCGTAAGCCATTGTAAATTGTACAACCGTTCAAACAGTACCCCGTAAACCAAGTACCCAATCCCGCCCGCGGCAAACGGCAACGCAGAAAACAAGGCCATAACTTTGCCAACCAATTCTTCCGGCGAGATCCTTTGAATATAAACCCACAATGGAATCATATACAACAGCACAACCACGGTAAACATAAAATCCGATGCTATAAACATTGCAAATGCCACTAAGTGGTGCACATCCAATATCAACGCAACTCCAATGGGCACAAGCGATATGCCCATTATAATTACAATAAGCGGGACAGTTTTTATGGTAAGTCTTTCTCCTAAGTAGCCTACTATGGCCGTACCCAAAAGCGCGCCGCCCCAGCTAATAGCCCGCCCAATGCCCATATGATGCGATCCCATCCCCAATGTCTGTATGATAAACACAGGTACCCCCACCATCAAAGCTCCTGTTGCAAGCATTGCAATAATAGTCATGAGTATGCCTATTTTAATCAATAGGGGGCGTTCTGTTACAAAACGTATTGCTTGCGCCATATCGCTTTTTGCAGTCTGTAAAACGCTCTCGCTGGTTTCCTGTTTTTTGTATGGTACGTCTATAAGCAAATCCATAACCGCTGTTACTGCAAAGCAAAAAACCGCAATTACTAAAATTGGCCAAAGTCCGACTATACCAAGGAGAAGACCCGCCACTGCAGGTGCCGCGATATTTGAAAGAGTATTAACCACAGAAGTGGCCGAATTTGCCTGTGTAAGCCTGTCCGACGGCACAATAAACGGAATTGCGGATTGCACCACCGGCATGTAAAAACCCTGTACGGCATTTAATACCAGCAATTTACCTATAACCAGCAGTACAATTGCCCCCACAAAAATACCGCTTAATATCATATACAGTACTATAACCGCGGTGGTGATAATATCCAGCCAAAACATGACGTATTGCTTTTTTAGCCTATCTGCCATAATACCGCCAATAGGCGATGCTATAAGAAGCGAAATGAACGATAGCCCAAGTACGGTTCCAAACAAAGCGGCAGAGTCATGAGTTTGCAGAATATATAGTGGCAGCGCAAATGTAAGTATCTGGTTGCCGAATATAGACATAAGTTGGCCTGTTACCAGTAGGATAAAATTTTTGTTCCATAGTCTTGTTGATGTTTGCATTGTGTAGCTCCTTTTAAAAAATTTAGACTTCTCCAAGAAACCAAAAAAGATGCGCGAAAATGTTTCGGGATCAGGGAGCATTTTCGCGTGCCAATTCCAGTTTCCGAGAGAAGTCTTTAAAAATCAGTTGACGGCAAATTGCCACCAATTGACTTGTGACAAGTATAGCAGGTCAAATATGACAACAGTGTGTCAGGTTTTGAAAATGGAATAGAATACCTCAGATTTAACAACACACTTGCATTTTTCCCCCAAAAAGTATAATCTCATTCTCGAAGAATATGTCATAGAACTCTCTGACTTAAGTCCCGCGAGCTGTGCCGCATCGCAGGAAACGCGCGGCAGTAGGCACAGTGAGCGTAGCGAACGCTCCCCGCGCCGCAGTAGGCGCGTTTTTGAGAAGCGGCATATACAAGCGGCTGACTTAGCCGGAGAGTTCCATAGCCAAAGGAGTAACCCATTTGAGAAACTTAACCCTACTAACCGACTTTTACGAGTTAACAATGATGCAGGCATATCACCATCACCAAACCAATACAGGCCGCACACAAGTGGCGGTTTTTGATATGTTTTATCGAGAAAACCCATATGGCAGCGGATATGCTGTGGCCGCGGGGCTTGCGCAGGTTATTGATTATATAAAGGAGCTTTCTTTCACGGATGAGAGTATTGCGTACTTGCGTTCCACTGGTACTTTTGGCGAGGCGTTTTTGGAGTATCTGAAAAATTTTCGCTTTTCTGGGGATATAAACGCTGTGCCGGAGGGGACAGTGGTATTTCCCGGGGAACCGCTTTTGCAGGTTGTGGCACCGTTAATGGAAGCGCAACTGATAGAGACTGCCATTCTCAACATCATAAACCACCAGAGCTTGATTGCCACCAAAGCCGCCCGCGTGTGTTGGGCAGCCCGTGGTGATAGTGTGTTGGAGTTTGGGCTGCGTCGCGCGCAAGGACCGGACGCGGGATTGTATGGCGCGCGTGCCGCTATGATTGGCGGCTGTACGGGAACAAGCAATGTCCTTGCCGGTCAAATGTTTGACGTACCTGTGCGTGGCACACACGCACATAGCTGGATTATGTGTTTTGATACGGAACTTGAGGCGTTTAGGTACTATGCGGATTTGTATCCTAGCGCGTGTGTTCTTTTGGTGGATACGTATGATACTCTAAAATCCGGTGTACCCAACGCGATAAAAGTTTTTGGGGAATTGCGCGCGCGCGGTGTTAAGCTTACAAACTACGGTATTAGGCTCGACAGTGGCGACCTTGCGTACTTGTCAAAGCAAGCGCGGGTGATGCTGGACGAAGCGGGTTTTACGGACGCGTTTATAAGCGCGTCCAACGATTTGGATGAGTATCTTATCGCGGAGCTAAAAAACCAAGGAGCAAAAATTTCTGTATGGGGTGTGGGTACGTCTCTTATCACGTCCAAGGAAAACCCCGCGTTTGGCGGTGTGTATAAGATAGCGGCACTTTCCACAGATGGCGGTGCGTGGCAGCATAAGATAAAATTGTCCGAAGATCCGGTGAAGGTGACTAACCCTGGTGTGAAGAAAATTTTTCGCTTGTATGATGCCGCTACCGGGAAGATGAAAGCCGATTTAATAGCGCTTGCTGATGAAAAAATTGACACTACACAAGACTTAACGCTCTTTGACCCTATGACCATATGGAAGCGTATGACACTAAAGTCAGGAGAGTTTATCGTCCGTGAGCTAATGCGGCCTGTATTCAAAAGCGGCGAATGCGTGTACCCGGCTTATACGGTAACTGAAATTTGTCAATATGCCGCAACAGAACGTGATACCTTATGGGAAGAGCACAGACGGCTTATACGCCCGCATAAGATGCCCGTGGATTTATCAGAGAAACTGTATAACTTGAAGCAAGCATTGATTACAAAGCAGCGCGGATGATAAATTTCCAACTGGTGACTCACAGTCACCAGTTGAAAATTTACAATATCCCGTAATCTTGTAGAATTATTAATCGCCCGCAGATTTCCGGAAATATTAGGGTAAAAACACCTGACATCAAATTATAAAGATTTGACATCAACGGGCGGTTGATAATCGCCCATACGCAACCCCAAACGTACATTAGTGGCCAGATATAGGGTTAGACCCGGATAGAGTTATAACGAAATTGGAATTGGCGAGCGAAAATGCTCCGAAAATTCCGAAACATTTTCGCCCACCTCTTTCATTTCGTCACAACTCTAATGATGGCCATCACCAAATAAAAAAGGAGCGAACAAAAATGCAAAACGTAAAATCATTACCCGAGCAATTAAAAGCAAAAAGGGGCTTCAATCTAAACATGATAATTGGGCTGGACGGTTTTGTGGATGAGATAATCCACGTTGTAGACAAACGTCAAGACGCAAAAAACTTCACCCGTATCCCCACTATTGCGGAATACGGTGCGAGAATAGTTAAAGCCGCCGGACTTAGCATGAATTTCGAGTTAGTCCCGGTACAAACAAAGCTTGGCGGCAATGGGCCTATACTTTCCAACGCGCTGCTTGAGTACGGCGTGGAACTGACATATGTAGGCGCGCTGGGCAAAGATAATGTACATCCGGTTTTTGCAAACATGACGGAAAAAGCGAAGATCATTCATACCCTTTGCGATCCAGGGCATTCGGACGCATTGGAATTTGACGACGGCAAATTAATCTTGGGTAAGTACACGACTCTTGACGAAGTAACATGGGATGCCTGCAAGGCGCATCTTGGCGGAGCCATTGGCATTGCCAAAATGATAGAAGGCTGTCACCTTTTTGGTATGGAGAACTGGACTATGTTACCGTACATGAGCGAGGTTTGGCAGGGTATGATAGATGAAGTATTCCCGCTGCTGCCAGATAAGGCGGATAAGCCGATAGCGTTTTTCGATTTGGCTGATCCCGCTAAGCGCACCAAGGAAGATATCCGTCAGGCAATGGGGTTGATAAGCAAGTTCGAAAGCAAGTTTCGCACCATTTTGGGCTTGAACGAGAATGAAGCATTTGAAATTGCGGAAGTGCTTGGTGTAGATGCGGGCGGCGACCTTAAAACCGCCGTGATGGGCGTGTATGAGAAGATGGGGATTTATTGTTTAGTGGTTCATCCCGTAAAAAGTGCATGTTGTGCGATAAATGGTGAATACTATTACACAGATGGCCCGTTTTGCAAAAAACCGAAACTAACCACCGGTGCTGGGGATAATTTCAATGCTGGGTTCTGCCTTGGGCAATCGCTTGGGCTTGACCCATTGGCGTCGCTTACGCTGGGGGTATCCACATCCGGATTTTATGTGCGCAATGCCAAGAGCCCGACTTTTGAGGAAGTTATTGGGTTTGCCGAGATGTGGGCTGTGGGGAATGTGGATTAGTGCCGATGATGAAGTGTTAGGAAAAATTTGCCATGAACTTCCATCAAAAGACTTTAGCATATAAATTTTGAACAGCTAGGAGAAACCAATCATGCAAATTAAGCAAAAGAAACGCGACGAAATTCCAGCACAATACAAATGGAAACTCGAAAGCTTGTACCCTGCCGCCGCCGACTGGCAAGCCGCCATCGACTCCCTCCCGGCAAAATTTAAAATGCTTGAGGACTTTAAAGGCAATTTAACTACCGGCAAAGCGTTAGCTAACTGCCTGCAAGCAGTGTTTGCCATAAGCGAGGACGTATCCCGCACCTATGTATATGCCACAATGAAACTCCACGAGGACACAAACATCTCCGCATCTCAGGCAATGGCAGACATCGTTCAAAGTGTTAGTGTAAAATTTTCCGCGGCGGCGTCTTTCGTTGTGCCGGAAATTCTCACCCATAGCGAGGAAACGATACGCGGCTTTGTATCAACCACTCCGGAGCTTAAACTATACGAACATCACCTAAACGATATCATGCGCGGAAAAGCCCATGTCTTATCCGCGGAAATTGAAGAAATCCTAGCCAACGCAGGCGAAATTGCCGAAGCGCCAAGCAATATCTTCGATATGCTGGATAGCGCAGACATGAAATTTGGCAACGTAACGGATGAAGACGGCAATACCGTGGAGCTAACCCACGGCAGGTTCATCTCCCTAATGCAGTCGAAAGACCGCCGTGTGCGCAAGGATGCTTTTGTAACTTATTACGACTCGTTCCTAAAGCTTAAAAACACCATCGCCGCAACGCTAAACGCCAGTGTTAAGAAAGATGCTTTTTTCTCAAAGACCCGTAACTACAAAGGCAGCCTTGACGCAGCTCTTTTTTCATACAATATCCCACGGGATGTTTATACAAATCTAATCCAAACCGTCCACGAATTTCTTCCCGCGCTGCATCGCTATATATCTTTGCGAAAAAAGGTGTTAAAGCTTGACGAGCACCACATGTACGATATATTCGCCCCTCTGGTAGAAGAAATGGATGTAAAAGCCTCTTACGAAGATGCGAAGAAAAAATTGGCAGAAGGTCTAGTGCCGCTTGGCGCGGACTATATCGCCGCAATGTCGCAAGGCATGGAGTCCGGCTGGGTAGATGTATACGAGAACGAAGGCAAACAAAGCGGCGCATATGCATGGGGAACGCAAGGCGCACACCCGTACGTGCTAATGAACTATGAAGATAAGCTAAATGATATGTTTACCCTGGCTCACGAAATGGGACACGCGATGCACAGCTACTACTCATGGGAAACTCAGCCAAATGTGTATTCCGGCTATTCTATTTTTTTGGCGGAAGTAGCATCTACCGTAAACGAGACTTTACTGATGGAGCACATGCTAAAAACTACCAATGATCCAAAAATGCGCACGTATCTGATAGGTGAGTATCTGTACCAATTCCGCGCGACGGTGTTCCGTCAAGTAATGTTTGCGGAGTTCGAAATGATAATTCACGAAATGGCAGAAAAAGGTGAGCCTCTAACGCTGGAATCGCTAAACAAGGTCTACCGCGAGCTAAACGAGAAATACTACGGCCAGGATATGGTAATCGACGAACAGATAGACTTCGAGTGGGCGCGAATTTCCCATTTTTACAGATCGTTTTACGTGTACCAGTACGCCACAGGGTACTCTGCCGCTATTGCGTTTACTAAACGGCTGCAATCCGGCAACCCGGAAGCACTGCAGGATTACCTTGGCTTTCTAAAAGCGGGCAGCAGCGATTACTCCATTGAAATATTGAAAAAAGCCGGTGTAGATATGAGCACACCTACGCCTGTACGGGAAGCGTTGCAGGTGTTTGAAGAGCTTGTGGATGAAATGGAAGCGGCACTGAGCAAGTAAAAAAGATTATTTGAAATGTTGGACTGGTTCGGTGACTATATAAACTGGAAAAGCTAGGGCGAACTACGCCTTGGCTTTTTCCAATTTATTTCAAATTGCTGCAAAATCTTGCTTGCCCTAGTTTTTTTGGTGTGAGACATTTCACTTCTATAGTTTTTCTATTGTGCCCTATCGGAGGGTATAGTATCATAGTATAGGTGTATAGGAGCAATGTCATTAGCGAAGGGCGGTGAATAAATTGGCTTCGACACAAGATTTATTCAAAGCTGCTTACAACGAATACGAATACTCACTTACTGGAAAATATAAGCAAGAAAATGGTATTTTCTACACCGATGTTACACTAGCGGAAAAAATCATAAACAATTTACTAAAGCCCCACAAAACGGCTGTTATTCTTGACCCTTGCTGCGGAACGGGCAATTTTCTTTTTGCGGCAAAAAAGCATGGCTACGACAATGTTTATGGGATTGATTGCGACCCCAACGCAATTAAGTTATGCAAGAAAAATATACCCCACGGCACTTTTATAGCCGCCGATTTTATAGGTCAGTTATCCAACAAAACAATCAAAACGCTGGGGCTAAAGGACAAAGTCGATGTTATTATTGGAAATCCGCCATATGTTCCAATATCAGGCAATGTAGTGTTAAGCACTACCGAAAACGACCACTGGCTAAAAAGAAAGGTTTTTAATTCCGGCAAAAACCTTTTTATTGCCGCGTTAATTCGCTCTTTAGATATTTTAAAAGATGGCGGTTTGCTGTCATACATAATCCCCAAAAATTTTTTGCATGTTTCGTCGTATAGCTCACTAAGGCGGGAGCTGCTAAGAGAAAAAACCATTGTGTCTATCGTTGACTTAGGTGCGTATTTTAAAAATGTGAGAGGTGAGCAAATTATTCTCACAATAAAAAATTCTCCGCCTACTAAAAACAAAATTAGCATTAGAAAATTATCAAATGGCCGCTTTGTTAAAATGACTTCCATTCCGCAAATCTTTTATACAGACGAAATTTTGCTGTTCAACTGCAAAGAAGATTACGCGGTGTTCAACAATCTCTCATCGTCTTATTCCAAGCTAAGTGATTTGGCTAACGGGTTTGTTGGGCGTGGAAAATCTGCGTCGTCAGATTCTATCTCAGGCAAAGATATTCGCAAATTTGGCTATAAAGAAAGAGCGCTTCCCAAAAGCGGCAGCCGCATTTTTATACAAAATATATACAGCGCGGAAGCAGGAATAATAGCGGCATTTGGCGGAGAGCTTGAAGCAAGTCAGACAGTTACGGTATTTACAGATGGTAATGAAAAAATGTGCCGCTACATCTTGGGCATTCTTCACTCTCGCCTGTGCAATTTCTTCCTATACAAGTACTGCTATAACCATTCACGTTTAACTATGCACACCGATGCAAAGTATCTAAAAAAAATACCCTTACCGCCGCAAAAAGATGGTTTTTTAAACAAGTTTGACGACATACTTGCCATTGTGGCGGTACTTGAAAATGATGAATATATGTCAAAAAGCTGGTTCGAAAATATAGAAAAGCTCAACATAATTGTATACGAAGCTTATGGTATTAAGGACAAACAAATCGAGTATATAGACTCGGAAACGCAACGTTTCCAGTCAAAAAGGTGGATTAAGTATGAATAACGATAAAAGATGCAACGACCTCTCGGGAAAAGAATGGCTGCAGCATTCATTTAGCATATGGCGCGGGCTGGCAAAAACTAAAGAAGAAAAAGCATTTAAACATCCCGCTTCTTACCCTGTTTCACTTTGCGAGAAACTTATTAGAACATTTGCCCGCACGCAGTGCAAAGTTCTCGACCCTTTTAATGGGATTGGCTCAACCACTACAGCGGCGGCTGAGCTTGGTTGTGAAGCAGTGGGTATAGATTTATCAAGCGATTTTTGCGACATTGCAAGAGAGCGTATATCGGAGCGGGAAAATATAAGGATTATCGAGGGCAACAGCTTTGATGTTTTGCCAACTTTGCCAGAAGATTATTTTGACATATGCGTTACTTCGCCGCCATATTGGGATATTCTCAATATGAAACGTAGCGCGGATATGAAAGAGAGTGTCAACTATTCCAACAGCGAAAATGATTTGGGCAACATAAAACAATATAACGAATTTATTGGCGAGTTGGCGCGGTTATTCCAAATACTATCACGAAATTTGAAAAAAGGTGGGTATTGTATTATTAATGTAATGGATATCCGCAAAAAAAGCGAATTTTATCCTTTGCATAGCGATTTAGCCACAGCTCTACAAGGCGTGGGCTATATTTATGATGACTTGATTATTTGGGACAGGCAGGCGGACTACAACAATATGCGCCCGCTGGGCTATCCGTATAAGTTCCGTATAAACAAGGTGCATGAGTACTTGCTCATATTTATCAAAAAATAGAGCATTAAGGAGATGATTAAACCATGAACGCAGAAATGGCATATTTACTTGGCTTGGTATGTGGTAATGGCGAGGTCAAGCGTTCTAATACTACAACCACCATATCCATAAATGTCCCGCACAAAAAACTTGAAACTGAAAATAATCACGATGTTAGGGTATATGTTAAAGCAAGTATTACTGATATGAGAGCGGTTCTTGAGCCGCTAATCGGCACGGGCCTCGATTTCATTCAACAGCCAAATTATTCAATTATGTCATTGACTAAGCCAAATGAAGATTTTTTAATACGCGAAATACTTCGCCATGTTGGCAACGCATCCTCTCACGAAGATATGAGGGTTAGCAAGGATGTGTTTAATTCTTCGCTTGCCGAGCGTATTTATTTCTTGCGCGGGTTTTCGGATGTTACCGGATATATCAGAAAAAGCAATTACTACTTCGAGAAATATATGCACCGCGTTTACATAGAAATCCCCCGAAACTGGGAGCTTGCCATAGATATTTGCAACTTGCTAAAATCTGTCGATGTGCCTGTACAAAATATTAACTGGGGTCACCCAAACATGAGAGATGGCAACCTTGTTGACTACAACAGAGGCAAGCCCAACTCATGGAAAAAAGAGCATCAGATTAAAATATGGGCTAACGAGTTTGAGAAAATCGGTTTTGCGGTCATTCATAAGAAGCAAGCTTTAGAAAATCTATCAAGCGAATTGCGGGAAGGAATTAGGGCCACAGGCAAAAATACTGCAAGCGTAACACATAAATTTTATTGGGAAGGCAAGAGCAGGACAAAGACGAGTTCACGCAAACCACATCCGTCTGTCGATGATAATTCGATTCCGGCAATTATTAGAGGAATCAACTTTGAATCGTGGAAAGAAATTGCCGCGAAATTGCTATATGGTGAATAGATTATGAGAGAAATAGAGCTATATGAGCCAATGATGAAATGGCTCAAAAGTTACCTTGAGGACAAATACCCAAATGCCGAAATTATAACGGCAGATACCCACAACGAACGGCTTGACCGAGCGTTAAAGCGTTATGGGATTGACTGCGATGTTGCTGTGGGTATTGATATTCAGATCGATATTGTTGGCATTGTCAAGCAATCACAAAGCTATAAGCTGTTTTTTATAGAGGCAAAACGAACAAGTCTTACATTAAAAGACCTGGGACAGCTGTGGGCATATTGCAAACTGATAAATCCAGAAGGAGCGTTTTTACTTACTTCTGCCGATTTAGGCTCGTTGAACAAAATCCTAAAAATATACAAACGAGAAGATTTATTGGATTTTGGCGATGGCCGCGTCATAAAAAAAATGCAAATCGGTGCTTGGAACATTGTCGCGGGAGCGCCCGAAATGGAGAGCATGGTGCCAAAATTATAAGGGTTAAGACAATTTCTTTTTGAAAAGGTAAAAGCCTCCATTGAATACGGCGCAACCCGTGTGAAATGGGGGCTTTCATGATTCACGTTGGTTTTATGCTTGACAACAAATTCACATTTGCGTATAATCAAATTATTGATTATTAAAAAAGGCGGATATTATTATGTCCTTACGGCACGGATTGCTTGGGCTTATCAATTATAACCCCATGACAGGGTATGAGATGGTTAAAGAGTTTAACGAATCGCTGGCGTATTTTTGGCACGCTTCGCCACAGCAAATATACAAAGAGTTGGACGCAATGGAAAAAAGCGGTTGGCTTGTCAGTGAGCGCATTATGCAAACTGAAAAACCGAACAAGCGGGTATATTCCATTACCCCAAAAGGAAAAGATGTTTTGATAAACTGGGTATCAAAACCCGAAGAAGGTGTTACAAAATTTATGCAAGGTAAAAACCCATTTCTGATGCGCTTGGCTTTCGCCGGGGAAGGAAGCGATGAAAATGCGCTGCAGATGCTGCATGAATTTAAAGACCAATACTTGTCTTTTGCACAAAGTATGGACGAAGTAAATATGAACGAGATAATTGCTGACGAAGAGTCCGTACTTGGCAAAAAGGTAATGAAATATTGGAAGATAGTTGCATTGCACGGGGAAATCGTACGCAAGGCCAGACTGGAATGGGTAGAAAAAGCCATTGCAATACTTGAAAATGAAAAAGACGAGCTAAATGAAGAAAATTAAAGGGTTTTTGATAAATTATACTTATGCCACGCACAGGTGTTATGTGTCGGTCGGTATTTTTCTTGTACTAACTTTTTTGGATGGTAGAGTTTTTGATCTGCCTTCTATTGTATGGCAGGTTTTTCAAGTGGTTTTTGTGGTGCTTATGATAAATTTATTTTTTTACCCACTTGCAATCCTATTTTTACCTACACTTTACATGTTTATCCGAAATGGATTTAAGCTGCCGTCCAAGGAAAATTACGCCAACAAAAGCGATTACATCCTTCCGTTTACAGGAAAGTGGACGGTGGGCAATGGGGGCTTTACCAAAGGGGAGTATCACTCGGGTGGTAGGTTCGGTTCGGAGCGCAATGCCTTTGATTTTAACATCATGGAAGATGATGAGGGAATCCCTGATAATTGGGAACTACCGACAACTGTGGAAGAATATCCATGCTATGGCAAAGATGTTATAGCCGTATCAGACGGAGTAGTTATAAAAGTAAGAAATAACCACCCAGATAGCCGCACAAAAAACTTAAAAGCATATTGCGACACATATGACCACAGGGGCAACCATATTATCATCAAGCATAACGATAGCGAATACAGCCTGACCGCACATCTTATGCCGGGTAGCATTACCGTAAAAAAAGGCGACAAAGTAAAACAGGGACAAGTAATTGCGCGGTGCGGAAACTCTGGAAACTGCGCCGCACCGCACATCCATTTCGCGCTTCAGTCGGGTAGGAACTTTTTATTTTCCTATAGCTTGCCTATTGCCTTTACCAATATCAAAGCAGAGGATTCCCCCGCCCATAAAGCGTTTTGCGAAGCATTGGGAAGAAAACCCGCCAAATTTGGTGAGAATATACACGTTATAGGAAATAAAACATATATCGGGCGCGGGCTTGATGTGGAAAACAACTGCTTCGGAGTGGTAAAATGACAAAAGCTACTGTTCAGGTTAAATCGTGGATTGCATTGGTAATGTATTTGACCGTATAATTATTGGAGCGGTACGAGATATGTTTGAATTTTTGTTTATGAATTTTGCGATATTTAACCTCGCTGATGTGTTTATTGTTTCAGGCATTATGGGTTGGACTATTTTTGAAGTGTTTATCGTAAAAAATCATGCTATAGCACAAACCGTTAAATTTCGGAAAGTATTTAACTTAACAAACAAGGAGTGGTAACATAATGATCAAAGAGAGAAAATTAACTGCTTTACACATAAGCGTATATCTTGTTATTTTTTTCGTTTTATGGAGTATAAGGGAGTTGTATTATACGTCCTGTGTTTCTAAATCACTTAAACCCAATTGCTTCTGAGCTTATAGGGCAAACTATTAAGCTGTTGGTTTGGACGTTACCGGCCATTTTACTAATAAGGTATTTTCACGATGATATGAAAATTGGCTTAAAAGAAATGTTCACCAATAAACTACAATGGTCACGGGATTACTTATTTGCGTCAGTGATTATAGCCCTCTTAGTTGTCCGTCCCATTCACGCGTGGTTTATTTATGGTGAGCTTGGGATTAGTCCCAACTTTGTACCAATAAGATTACTTGGAGCGGTAGTGTTTGTGGGTATCACAGAGGAAATTGTTTTCCGCGGATTCTTGTTAAACGCGTTTCTTAAAAAACTGAAAATGCAGTATGCAATCGCTCTTGATGCTGTTTTGTTTACACTCATCCATTATCCCATTTGGATTTACAGAGGGTTTGAGGTTTCCGACATTGCAACATCCAGTATTCAGGTTGCCGTTATAAGTGTGGGATTTGCATATTCATTTATAAAAACGAGAAATATCTTTGTGCCAATAGCACTTCATATGGCTTGGAACTTATCGATACATCTTTTCGCTAGATAGGCTTATTTCTGCAAAAGGACTTATAGCTAACATACTGACATTGGCCACTTGGCTATAACACTATCCCAATATAAATCATAGAATGAATGTATAAATCCTTTTTGGAGGTTTGGCATGTCGACTATTATTTATACACCCGAAAATATTCGCAACATGATATATGGATTAGATGTCCCGGTTAAAGGGTATCCCGCAATAAACCTAGATAACGCCGCCACTACCCCGCCTTTTAAAGGCGTTATAGCCGAAATATATGATAAGCTGCAAATGTACGGCTCAATTGGACGCGGGACAGGGCAGAAATCTGTGTACACAAGCGAAACTTACGAAAAGGGCCGCGAAGTAGTTAAAACGTTTTTTGGACTCTCGCCCGATGATGATACTTATACCGTAATATACACAAATAACACCACCGACGGGATAAACAAACTGGCTTCCGCGTTAATTGATGATTACACACAGGATTTTTCGATTATCTGCACCCGCATGGAGCATCATGCAAACGATTTACCTTGGCGCATGCGCCTTGGCATTCACAATATCTTTTATGCCGAGGTAGATGAAATGGGGCGTCTTGATATAAACGATATCGAGCGGCTTCTTCAAGAAAACAAAAGCGTTAAATATGTTTGTGTTACCGCCGCCTCAAATGTTACGGGATATGTAAACAATGTACATTCCATTGCAAAAATTGCTCACCGCTATGGTGCTAAAATAATTGTAGACGGGGCTCAAATTGTCGCGCATCGCGCGTTTAAAATGCTTGGAAACACGCCTGATGAAAACATTGACTTCCTTGTATTTTCGGCGCACAAAATGTATTCTCCATTCGGCGGCGGTGCAATTATAGGGCTGACAGATACCTTAAGCAAACACACGCCAGCCTTCTTTGGTGGCGGCATGGTTAGTGCCGTTTATGATTACAATGTAGATTATGCTCCCCTACCAGATTTATACGAAGCGGGCTCACCCAATTATCCCGGAGTTGTAGGGATGCTAAAATCTATGGAAATAATAAAAGCTATAGGTTTTGACTATATACAAGACCACGAAATTGAGTTAATGACAAAAACTATCAACGGGCTAAAAAATATCTATGGAGGGCATGAGATACATCTTTACGGAGACAATATCTACTATGACGACAGGGTGGGAATAGTCGTTTTTAACATCGGTAGGTTTTCGGGCAATTATGTTTCTGGGCTTCTTGCTGACCTCGGTGCTATTGCCGTCCGCCATGGGAAGTTTTGCTCTCATCCTTACGTCAATCGTTTAATTCGGGATTATAACCTTCTTACATCCAACACAAGCTGCTCACAAGACGGCATGGTACGTGTTAGTTTTGGGATATATACTACTTTTGATGAAGTTGATAGCTTTCTGGCAACCGTGGAAAGAATTGCGTCAGGCGAGGTAGATGCAATTCCTGTTATGGGTGGCGAAAGCGGTTTGCTTGCAAAACGAGGTATAAGACTCCCCAATGACCGTGGGTAATATAGTCATTTAACCGTTATATAGCCATTTAACCATAAAAACCATACACATCGACGCAGGAAATTTTTTCGCAATACAAGGAGCTTAAAGCCGCCGCGTTAGGCGCAGTGAGCATAGCCTAACGTTCCCCGCGCCGCGCACTATATAGTGCGCAAGGTTTTTAGCGACGCAGGATTGCGGAAAATTTACAAGTCATGTGTGTGGGTTTTATGGCTATAAAAAGCCCCGTCGGGCTGTTAACCTGACAGGGCTTCTTTTCTGTGATGGTAACAAGCCAGGCGCGGGTGCGTACACACGCGTATAGTGCCCATCATCGGGTAGGCTTACCTACACTATTATACATTGCTATGGGTTACAGAGTTGATCCGCCAGCCATTTGTCTTTCTTGAGCTTCGATCATTTTCTTAACCATGTAGCCACCAACATAACCTGCTTGAGCAGATGTTAGGTCGCCGTTGTAACCTTGCTTCAAAGGTACGCCGATTTCGCTTGCAACTTCGTATTTAAATTTGTTAAGAGCCTCTTTTGCTTGAGGTACTGCTGCTGTGTTAGAACTTGTTTTGTTCATTATTATTTCTCCTTTATACTTTTGGTTGGATGGTGCTAATCACCATTTCGAGCCTAGTATTTGCGGGAGATGTTTTTTTATACGATTTTTTTTATCCAATTTTTGGTGTTGTACTAATTTTGATGCGAAATTATATAGAAATGTATTGGATTTTTGCTGTGCCATTACGCACCTAGACCTTGTCTAACGAACAGGATTTTGCATAGAATTTCGACATGCGATATGGTACAATTAAATACCAGATAATATGGGCGATTCGACAGCCTGTAGTAATTAAAATTTATATTTGGAGGAATAAAATGAGCGAGCATAACATCAATGTTCAAAACAGCGGCGTGCAGTTTAACCCTGGCAAAGGATTCTCCATCTCATCAATGATTCTTGGCATTGTTGGTCTTGTTTTTATTTGGATACCTCCTTTCAGCTTTGTCGTATCCGTTGTTGGGTTGATTTTGGGTATCGTTGGAAAGAAAAAATCCAGAGCAGCCGGTGTACCGTCAGGAATGGCAACTGCCGGTATCGTATGCTCAACTATTGCGCTTGTTATTTGGGTAATAATGATAACTATTGTTATCCTCGGTTTTCTTGTCTACAGGACGGTAGTATAAGCAAACTACAGTGTGACACACCTCAAAGTCTTGCAGCGTAATAATAGGGGTTTCAGGACAGCACATTTTTCGCGTTTTCAAACAAAATAATTTTCGGAAAACTCTTAAATTACAATGGTTAGAGATTCGCAAGGGGTTTGGGAAAGATGATTGTTTAATTGTTGTTGCGTCCATGATATAATCACTCTGCGACAAGCGAAGATAATTTATAATATGCACCGCCATCTTGTGTAGCGGTAGCATCCGCTCTATTTTCAAAACCGGATGAAAATTGTACATGAAAACAGATACAAAAGGTGGCTCTGAAAAATCCATTTGGAAAACCGTGATTGTTGTTGCAAGTATTTTCAACATCATTCCAAGTGTGTATATTCTATTCGCTACAGCTCCATATACTGGAGTTCCTTTTTTCCGTTTATTTGCATTTATTTTAGCTGCTGTCATCTTAGTTATCAATATTGCAAGTTTAATATTAATAAAAGATAAATCAAAATCCAGAATCATTGTTGTTTTTGGAATAATTGTATTATTACTGTTGATTGTATCTGCGATAGTTATTCCTGCAGACTTTTTCTGGGTGTTTTTCGGATTGCAAAGTGTTTTTTATCTCATCGGGGCAATTATGAGAACAAAGAAGAGGTATAAGGTAAACGCAACTTGATGTCGAGAATATGACTCGTACAGTATAAGCATTTTCTGCGGTAATAATAAAGGTAAGTCATCCTTATTTCTGTGCCGACAGGCGCGGAAGCCCCCGGCAGGTACACCCCTGCGAAGCGGGTGCGGCGCAAGCCGCAGGCCACCCGGCCAGCAAGCGTGCTTGCGAGTGGGGCGCACTGCACCGGCTTTGCCGGTGTATAAGTGCGCCACTTCGGTGTAAAATATGACATAACCAAAAGGAGGTTCGGCAAATGCATACGGAATCAGACAGGGCAGTATGGCTGGTGCATGTGATTCAATACACGGCTGACGAAATAAATAAAACGGTGACAGAAACAGCACGATTATTGGAACAATATGGTTTTATAGAGAAGGTGTTGGCAGGGTATGATTCCTTCCATACACAAGGCTTTGAATACATGGCTGAATTGCTAACTGCTGAACTGGCAAACGCACAGGCGGCGTAGTATGGAGTTATATCACGGAACAACGCAAATCATACATGAAATTGACTTGACCAAAGGCCGTCACCGCACAGACTTTGGCCAGGGGTTTTATTTGGGTACTGACCTGGTTGTGGCACAGCGTTGGGCGAAAAGCCGTGCGGCGTTTTCGGGTAACCCCATTGTGATGAAATATTCATTGGACGTTTGCGTATTCGCTGACAATAAAACAAATCCGCTTGTGTTTAACGAGCCGTCGTTAGACTGGCTTAATTTTGTGCGGGATAACAGGCGCAAGGGCGAGCCAAGTAACAAGCTGCGTCACACTCATGGTATCGTGCAAGGCCCCATTGCAAATGACAAGGTTAATTTTGTCGTAGAGGATTACATACAGGGTAAAATCAACGCAGAGGAAGCCATTGCCCGTGTGAAAGCCCTACCCAATGTACTGCAAGTGAGCCTACATACCACATACGCTCTATCATATCTTGATACCGCTACTGCTTTATTTCAAGAACAGCTTTCAAGTGGCAAATGGTCGGGGTGGGTCTGTTTATCTGAATAAGGTAAAAAAGGATGCCCTATTGAGCATCCTCAATTAATAGCCACACCAACCCCCTTCCGCACGGCAAACCGCCTTATATATGCAGTAAATGAGCCGACAGCCATGTTATTTAAGTAGGCTTTGTTTCCCAAGCCCCTTAATAGCATAGCAATGTATAAGGTCAACTGGTGACTGTGAGTCACCAGTTGACCTTATTTACCGAGAGCTATTTCACTACCACCCTTAACAACTAGCTTTGTTGTTGTCTAACACAACGAGTTAGCTTATGAAGTGGATAACATATCCAATACCTACAATATCCCATCTACGATAGCCAGCATATCTCTTGATAGCCGCGTTATTTTTTCTGCCGCGTCTTTGCCTGTTGCACCAAAGTATATTTTTATCTTCGGCTCTGTACCAGAAGGGCGCACGCAACTCCAGCAATTATCTGCCGTTGTGTAGTACAGCACTTCGGATGCGGGCAACCCAGTTTTTGTTGTCTCACCTGTAGTGAGATTTTTCACCACACCGCTTTGATAATCTCGTGCTTGGGTTACTGTCGCACCGTCTAATTCCTTTGGCGGGTTAGTGCGCAAATGCGACATTATTTTGCGGATATTTGCTACACCTTCGAGGCCTTTTAAAGTTATGGATTCCACACACTCACAATATGTGCCATATTTTTCATACAATTTTTGCAGTGCTCCGTGCAAAGTAAGCCCCTGTGTACGGTAATATGCCGCTGCTTCGCAAATAAGCAGAGTAGCCGCAACAGCATCCTTGTCGCGGGCGTACGTACCTGCAAGATAGCCATAGCTTTCTTCAAATCCAAAAATATAAGTATGGCTTCCCGCTTCTTCAAATTCCTTTATCTTTTCGCCAATGTACTTGAAGCCTGTCAAAACCTCCATGTACGCAAGCCCATTGACCTTGGCAATAGTACGTATCATATCGGTGGACACTATCGTGGATACTAGTGCGCCGTTTGCAGGCAAATTGCCCTTAGCTTTCATTTGCGTTACTATATAGTCTGCCAAAAGTACGCCCGTCATGTTACCCGTTAGGAAAATGTAATCGCCATTCTCTTTTACCGCCACGCCAACGCGGTCACAGTCGGGGTCGGTTGCCACTACTATGTCGGCATCCCTCTCCGTTGCCAAAGCTATTGCACAGGCAAATGCCTTGGCATCTTCAGGGTTGGGGTAGCCTACCGTCGGGAAATTGCCATCAGGTTGCTCTTGTTCGCGCACCACAAATACATTAGCAAATCCCGTTTCCTTAAGAACTCGTTGTACGCTAACATTCCCTGCCCCGTGCAGTGGAGTGTACACAATTTTTATGTCTGACCCGGGGATAATTTGTGGGTTAAGGCACTGCGTTTTTACGTTGGCAACAAACTCATCATCCACAGAAGCCGCGACAATGTTAAAAAGCCCTTGTTCTTTTGCATCGGCAAGCGGCATTGTCTTTACCATATTAAAATCTGTTATCTTTTGCACCTCGGCAATAATTGCCTCGTCTTTCGGATAAGGCACCTGTCCGCCATCTTCCCCGTACACTTTGTAACCGTTATACTCTGGCGGGTTGTGGCTTGCTGTTATAACAACCCCCGCTACACACCCCAAATGACGCACCGCAAAAGACAAAAGCGGCGTAGGCCGCAAACTGTCAAATGTATAAGTTTTTATACCATTGGCGTTAAGCACCAATGCTGTCTCGGTAGAAAACTCCGGTGACATACGGCGGCTGTCATGAGCAATGGCAACACCCATACCGGGCTTATTATATGCGTCACTTGCCAAAATATAGTTGGCCAAGCCTTGTGTCGCTTTGCGCACAGTATATATATTAAGACGGTTAGTACCCGCGCCCATTATGCCGCGCATTCCGCCTGTACCAAAGTCGAGATCCTTGTAAAAGCGGTCTTCTATTTCTTTTGGATCGTTTGCGATACTCTGCAATTCTGCTTTTGTTGCGCTATCAATGCTCGGGTCGTTTAGCCATTTCTCATACATATTATAAGCTACCTCCTAAACCGCGACAGGAAACCGCCTTCTGAACCGCTGCCTTTGCGGGCTTTACGCATATCTTCCATTTCCTTTTTGGTGCGTTGGCCTTTCATGCTTACAATGTACGCCCCTGCCAGCTCTACAGTAACGGTCTTTTTTACCGGAAGCGCGTCAAAAACAGCCGCATCGGCAATAAGCGTCATTATTTGCGGGCCTATTTTAGCCTTAACTAACGGCGTCTTTACAATTTTGGCCATACGCGGAACTTGATCCATCATAGCCTTTGGCAAGTTTGCGTTTGTGATACGGTCTTTCTTTTTGTCGATTACGTAAATCGAAACAGACTGTTTGTGTGTTTCAACCATTTCCTGCTGCTGAGCGGCTTTTTTCCCAGCCCATTTCTGTAGAAAGTAAAATATTGTTACCCCCACCACCGCAATAATGGATACTATCAATAGTGCTGCCCAAATCCATTGCAAGTTAATCGTCTCCTTTTTATTTTGTAGTTATGACATTATATTAGGAAAATGTCTTTGAGGCAAGGATGTAAACGAATTACTCCATACTAGTAATTGCAGGGGCTCACCAGTCTGGACACAAAGTGAAGAATTCTGGTATTCTAACAGAAACTCAACAATTCGAAAGGCCTATTACACTATGGGGAAAAAACTTTTACATATTCTCTTTTTTATTCAGCTTACCACCCTGGCTATTTTTGCAGTTTCCGTTTTTAACATGACAAATGTTTTAAACATACTTTACAACGGAAATGCACGAATTTCGCTAGCTTCTGCGGACGCCGAAGGTATTAATCTACACGAGCGTGATTTTTTACTAAATCATCTTTATGATAAAGGCATACATATTTCCAGACATATTTACTCCGACCATTATAATGTAACTATTTATACTACCGACACTGCTATTAGCAATAGATTGCCTACAAACGGAAGAATGCAAACAAATCTGACGCCAAACTTTGTTATCAGCGCGATTGGAAGCCTTCTTTTTGATTTCTATGAGAGGCTAAATGTTACAGTATCAAATATAAACGAGTCCTCTCTTGCAGCAGAGGGAGTTTATTCTATTTCGCTAACAGACCCGATAGAGATAAACAACTTAGTGGAAACGTTAAACCACAATTCGCTACCGGTAGTGCTTATACAAATTAACAATAGGTCTATTGTAGAAATTTTTTTGCTAATGTCATTTGCATTTTTTACACAGTTTACGGCATTGCATGTTTTCATGCTTTTATGTACATTTATAATTCTTATACAATATGCAATTGGCCAGCTAAAATCCGGTGCTGTACTACTGATGCATGGACACAGCAGCATTAGCCTAGCAAAAAGTATAGCTTTAAATACTACAAAACTTTTTTTTGTACCATATCTTGTAGCCAGTATACTGTTTTTTGCTTACGGCTTATTCATAATCGGTTATTCTGCAATTTTTATGCTACTGTTGCTGCTTTATTTTTCAGTTGCATGTCTTGCTCTTTTATGCGTATATATCACATTTATATATGCGATAACACATATATGTCTCCGAAATATTTCTGCAAATAATATTTTAAAGGGGAGAAAACCTTACTTTTTTATACATATCAGCAATAATATATTACGTATCTTCGTTTTTATTTTTTTGTTTACAACACTAGGCACAGTATTGGCGGATATAGAAGCGTCACGTAATCGAGTATCCATGCAGCCAACCTGGGGCAGGGCGCAGCATATACACCGGATGAGGATTTCTTTTATTGGCGGTCAGCCGGATAGGCTTGATATCGAATTTTACGGGCTAAAGGACTTGGTTAGTCTACACGAATATCTTTCCGAAAATCACAATTCATTTATTATGAACTCTCAAGGTCATTTCCACCGAGAATTTTTTAACCGTGCCTATGAATACGATGATTTGTTAGATAGCTTGTTTCTATATGTTAGAGTAAGCCCTAATTATTTTTATTTTAATCCGATTTTTTCCGTAGATGGTACTCCGGTTGAAGATAGGCTAATTATAGACGATAATGTATTAAATATTCTTGTACCCGTAGCCTTTAAGCCATATCACGATTTTATTATTGCAGAATATTTGTATCTTTTCTATTTTAATAAAGTTAGAGTTGATAATATATACAATAGCGAACTTGGTCTGAATTTGAATAGAACACCAAAGGAAGACCTAAGTGTTAACATTATATATGTTAAAAACAATCAGACATACTTCACCTTTAATACCAGAATGAGATATGAAGAAAACATCAACCTAACAGACCCATTAGTGATAGTTCACACAGGTTCGGAACATGCTAGTTTTCTTCTTGCGAGTTTTGGCACCAGCTACTTTTTATATTCAAGAGAATATAATCTTTATAACGAACTCTCGCTTGCGCTAGAGAGGCACAACCGCTTGAGTATACCTATCTTTGAGTCTGTTTATGAAGAAAATGCAAATGTTGTTTTAATGTTTAAAGGGGAAGTTGTAAGGAATATAGCGTTTATCATTTTATTGGCATTAATGGGTTTTGTTATTACATACATTCTGTCCGTAAGCCATATTGAAAAAAACAAATATGAGATATATGTAAAATCACTGTTTGGTCATGGATTTTGTAAGAGAAATGAGAAGTTTTTGACCAGCTTCTTTATCTATAGCTTTGTAATTGCCACCGCATCGGTAGCGATTATGGGTGCTGCTATATTGCTACTATTACTATGCTTTTTCACAATCGATTTGCTAATATATGCTTTTATTGAGCAGATGGCTGTTAGTAAGACCTTTAGCACTGTTATTAAAGGAGAGCATTAAACTTATCGCCTAGGAGGAATTGGTAATGATTGAAGCATGTGAAGTATCAAAAATATTTACCAACAAAATTGTTATAGACAAATTATCAACCCGCATTAACAAAGGAGATTTTGTTTCAATAATTGGTGATAGCGGCGTAGGAAAAACAACTCTGCTTAATATTTTAAGTTTGATAGAAGCCCCTACCCATGGAAGAGTATCCATTAACAATATTACAAACCCAAATAAAAAACAAAAAATGCTTATGCAGCGTAATCTACTCGGTTATATTTTTCAAAATTATGCATTAATTGAAAATGACACAGTTGAGAACAATTTGAAAATAGCACTTGAATATCGCAAAGGAATAAACAAAAAAGACGAAATTAACAATGCCCTAGCATTTGTTAACCTCGAAGGTTTTGAAAAAAGGAAGATATACGAATTAAGCGGCGGCGAGCAGCAAAGGATTGCAATTGCACGAGTCGCGTTAAAAAAATGTGAATATATTTTTGCTGACGAACCTACAGGCAATTTGGATAAAAAGAATCGGGACTTGGTTTTTAGCCTTTTTAAAAAACTAAATGCTGAAGGGCGCGCAGTTATATATGTTACACATGATGCCAGTTTAGCTAGTTATGCCAATTGGCAGATTTCACTATAAAGAAAATGCGTTGTCAAACAAAGCGGCTTCGCCGCGCGTTTCGTACAAACCAATTTCCTAGAGCATAAAAAAGAGGCTGGTACGGGTTTTAATTCCCGTGGCAGCCTCTTACTAGGTCAATCCTATTCCTTAAACAAAATCCTCTTCGCTGATATCATCATCGAAATCGTCCATAAAATCTTCGTCAAGCATGTCCATGTCACATTCCATACAGCCAAACTGCTGCTTTAGCCACTGCATTTTAACAACTATCAAGGCCACTAGCCCAATAATTGCTAGTACAACAACTACACCTGTTATAATGGCGCATTTGTTTTGGTTGTCCTGTAGCTTTTGTGCTAACTTCCACTCTGATACTTTGCACATTGTACATTTCCCTTTCTGTTTGTAGAAATTTTATCATATTCCGCAAAAGCTTTGCGCATGATTTGTTTTTCGTCATGAAATTTTAGGAGGTGATCTGCCTCGTGTCGTTTGTAAAAGCCCGCATCCGCAAAAAATTCTTCTGCTTGAGGCTTACAGTGGAACGAGTTTGTACTCATCAAGTACCAATGCACTGTCTTTGACAAAAGTTTGCCGGTACTTTCTTCCTTATTCGACTTGAACGAATACTGCGTAATTCCCAAGTATTTTACCGCACGCGCAGATACACCACCTTCTTCACGTACTTCGCGAATGGCAGCTTGCATTACGGTTTCGTCTGGTTCAAGGTTGCCTTTCGGCAAAACCCAACCCATGTATCGCCCATTTTGATTTTTATATAGTAGTAAAACTTTGTTGCGATAAATCACCACGCCGCCGCAACTTGTTACTTTGTCGTCCAAATTCATATAACACCACTTTTGCCCGAATCTTTTTTCTTCTGTATAGTTTGTGTGCGTGGGTAGAAAATATACTTACGATTTAAGACCTTGGAGTCTTGTCCACAAAGAGGGGCAAAAACGGTCTCTTAAACTCCAATTTTTTTGAAAAGACATATCTAAATTAAAAACCCGTGCGCCAGCCGTCGACATTCCCCTCCAAACGTTACCGCAGCAGCCTGCTCAAATTAGGCAGCCCCGCGGCACATGAACGCGCCCACTTAACGCTGCTTCCTTCCGGACCTGACGTGGTTCGTGAGTGTCCATTGCGCAGGACCTAATCGTCAACACTACTTACTGCGGGCAGACTCCACAAGGGAGGAGCCTATGGCGTGGCATAACTCTCGCTATAGCGGATTGCGAGCTACAGGGTGCCGCTACCTCCCCAACTAGCACGGACATTTAGTATAACCCAACTGCTAAGAATATGTCAAATTTTTACGGTTGAAAATTACTACGAATTACTGCTTACTACGAAATAATGGCCGCGCGTTTTTCTATTATGCCCCATGGTATATTACTTATGAATCGGTTTATGTATGCGTCTTTATCTGTTCCGTAATCGATGAAATAGGCGTGTTCGTACATATCGAGTACAATTATCGGATAGGCAGTGGCTATATTTCCATCTTCGTGAGAGTCCAGCAGAATATTACGGCAGGTGGCTGTGCGCTGTTCGAACGCAAAAATACACCAACCGCGGGCGGATTTTGCGCAAGCTATAAAGTCCTCTTTCCATTTGTCTGTACCGCCAAAGCTGCGGTTCATTAAGTTGCCGGCTTTTTGACCTATAGGACCAGCCTCGTTGCCTAGGTTTTGGAAGTAAAGTTCGTGCAAAATTGTACCATTGATGGCGTATGTTTCGCCTTTTTTCCAACCACGATAATGGCCTGCGGTAGCATTTGCGGTTGGGTATTCCGGCTGGGTGGTTAGTACTTGTGTGACTTCGTTTGTTTTCGAAACGTAGCCTTGATATAGTGTGATGTGATCGTCATAGGCTTTACGGCTTACGACACCTGTGTTGTAGGGGAATTGTTTTGGGGTTATTTCCATTTTGGTTAGTCCTTTCTGCGCCTATTTATCTGAATTTTTAATTTGGCGTGGTTTTATTTTATGTTGCCATAATAGGGCTGGTGCGTGTACTACAAAATTGTAGGGTGCAATATCTCTAATATACTTGTAATATATAGCCTATGCATGCTACACCGCTCAAACAATCTCGCAAATTAATAATAAATTATTGTTATTCGATATATTTTTGTTGACATTCAAAATCAAAGCTGCTATAGTCTTCCCGAAAAGGAGAGATTTCTATGGAAAAAAATCACTTGCGCCAGTACCTAACCAAAATATTGGTAGACATCATGCTATACGTTGGCACCGCGCTGTACATTATCCTGCCTTTTGTAATGCCACAGGTTATGGCATTTGTGGGTGCGGGAGAAGAGATGCGCGTCCATTACACCCTAATCTTATTAGCATCAGGAGCATGTTCGATTTACATCGTGTACCAGCTGCGGAGGATGTTATCAACGGTACTTACAGGCAATCCATTTGTCGCGCAAAATGTATCCGCACTGCGTAAATGCGCAGTTGCGGGCGCACTAATCTCGCTTGTTTTTCTAATACGCATTATTATTTCATTTACTGTAGCATCGTTGTTAATTGTGATAATTTTCGCCTTACTTAGTCTGTTTTGTCTCACGCTAAAAGATTTATTCAAACAGGCTGTTAACTATAAAGAAGAAACAGATTGGACGGTGTAGATATGAACAATTCATACATGTGGAAGGAGACATATTAAAATGCCGATAGTAGTAAACCTAGACGTAATGATGGCCAAGCGCAAAATAGGCTTAACAGAGCTTGCACAAAAAGTTGACCTAACACCAGCAAATGTCTCCATTTTGAAAAATGGAAAAGCAAAAGCTATAAGATTTTCCACTTTAGAAGCCGTTTGCAAAGAGCTGGACTGTCAACCCGGTGATATTTTAGAATACAGGGCGGAGGAATAAGTGTGAGCAATAAATCCAACGAAGATATTTGTGCCGAAAACATGCTAAAAAACATAGAAGCAAATTCAACTCCAATTCCCATGAAACCATCTCTCACACAAAAGCAAAAGTACAACCTGCTGATGTATCTGTTGGTGTCGGCAATTAGCTTCACCCTTTTTGTAGCACCCTCCCGCGCAGGGGTTAGCGTACTGCTTTTCATGATTATACAAGCGGGTTGGCTGTATTATCTCAAACTGCCAAAAACGCAAATTCTCATGCTTGCGCCCATTTTTGTTCTTGCGCTCAACGCATTCATTAGTGCCAACCCCATGTGGCAGTTGCCTAATTTAATTGTGGCGGCTGTACTGTATGCATTTATGGCAGTGTGGATTGTTTACGGAATATCGTTTAAGAACACATCCCCCACCCTGTTTTTACGCTTTGCCGAAGTTGTGGGCAACACATTTCTACACTCCCCACTACCTTTTAAATGGAGTGCCGGTGCAAGCATAAAAAAACTGCCCGTCATACGACGGGTGCTTGCGGGGGTTGTCATTTCGATTCCGGTACTGTTTTTTTTAATTGTAATGCTGGCCAACGCGGACGCAATTTTTTCACACGCAGTCGAAGGTATTTTTATCCGAATGCTTAACCTTATCCACCTGCATACAATCGGTCGCGTATTGTTTGGGTTTATTGTCGGGCTGTATTTATTTGGCATTTTGTACTGCATTTTTACAGGCAGCAAAGAGCATATTCAAGTTGCAAACCGCCAAATTAAAGGCGACTGTGTTATACTTGGCGTTGTATTAACGTCTGTTTTACTGGTGTACACGCTGTTTGTGGCAATCCAGTTTCGGTATTTATTTGCACCACCATATGATTTGCCGTATGGGCTTAATTTTGTAACATACGCACGCCGCGGTTTTTTCGAGCTTCTGGTTTTGACGTTTTTAAACATCGCTTTTATTTTGGCCGCAGTTTGGTTAACTAAATCCCAAACAGGCCGTGGAGCCACGTTTATAAAATGGATGTGCATGTATCTGTGTGCTGTAACTGTAGTTTTGCTGGTGTCGTCGTTTTACCGCATGTGGCTGTATGGCGCGTCCGACGGGCTAACTAGAATGCGTACACTGGTGTTTGGATTCCTGATATTTGAGGGCATCGGACTGGTGTTTACGTTTTTCTATATCATGCGCCCTAAGTTTAATATCGTGCTGGTATACTGCCTTATTGCGTTAAGCTATTATATGGTGCTTAATGTAGTACCACTGGATCGTATTATTGCGCGAGAGCAAGTTAACCGATATGTTGTTAACGGAAACGCTGGCGGGCTTGTTTATGCCACACGTTTGTCGGCGGATGCCGCACCCGAGATTGCACGATTGCTTGACAGCGACGACCCACATGTGCGCTATCTTGCGCAAACGTATTTTTACCGGATACAGCTTAGCCATTGGTGGAACTGGGAAAGCGGCAATGTAGGTTGGCGACAGTGGAATATTTCGCAGGAACTGGCATTGCGCTTAGGGGAATGACCGATTGCGTGTGCGTATACACATAGTGCATCAAGGATTTCAAGCATGGAATTATATTAGGATGTGTTCGATAATTCGGCACAAGCGAATTATCTAACACACCCTAGCTAAAGCCCTGCTATTCTGGGATTAATTTGGAATTTGGTCATTCAAATATAGATGGCTGAGTTTCGAATCAAGTTTGGAATATCGGGGCTTTGTGCTGCTCCGCAACTATTAAGCATTGCTACTTTGGGACAATGGGTTTATTCAGACGATACGTTTGGCACAAACCGCAACATAACACGATCCGAAGCCGTAACGATTGGGAATAGAATGTTGGGGTGGGAGACTAAGATGTTAACGGATAATATTCAGCTTGAGTTTTCGGATTTGACCGATTACAAATGGCACTATAACGCGGTGATGTTGGCTGCTAATGGGGTTAGGTAGGAGCAAAAGGACAGTTATCCTATCCGTAGTACGTAGGGGTATGCAGGTATATGTAGGGGAGAATAGTAACCGCCCGCTTTAACGCCTTGGATATGCTAAGGAGCCGTGACATTTCTTGCAATTTCAACTATCCTTGCGTTATAGTGTATACACATATAATTTGACAAGCATACACGAGGTGCATATGAAAACCCTAATAATAGCAGAAAAACCATCAGTAGCCCGCGACATAGCCAGAGTGCTTGGCTGCAAGCAAAAGGGCGACGGCTACCTACACAACAACGACTACATAATATCGTGGGCCATAGGCCACTTGGTAACTCTAAAGGAACCCGACGACTACAATCCGGCTTTAAAAAAATGGCGAATGTCAGACCTACCTATAATCCCCACAAAAATGGAAATAAAAGCCATACCCAAAACGTCCAAGCAGCTAACCCTACTCAAAAAAATGCTAAACTCCCGCGAGGTATCAAACGTAATATGCGCAACTGATAGCGGGCGCGAAGGCGAATTGATATTCCGCTACATATATCAATGGGCAAAATGCAAAAAGCCAGTAAAGCGGCTGTGGATATCCAGCCTTACAGACGCAGCCATTTCCGACGGGCTTGCAAAAATGAAAGACGGGCGGGAGTATGACAGCCTGTTCGCGTCCGCGCGCTGCCGAGCCGAGGCAGACTGGCTGGTGGGTATGAACGCAACACGGGCATTTACGCTAAAATACGGCGACCTGTTTCCAATGGGACGAGTGCAAACACCAACCCTTGCGATTATAGTCAACCGCCAACATGAGATAGAAGCATTTGTGCCTGAAAATTATTGGGAAGTGAAAGCGGATTTCGAAACAGCAAACGGCGATATTTATCAAGGCACCTACTTTAGAACGCCGGCTGCTGCCGAAGGCAATGCCCCCAGCAATATACAAGCTAACACCCCTGTCCATGACGACCGCATAACATCCGAAGCCAACGCCAACACCATAGCCGAAAAAGTACGTAACGCCCCCGGCACAATCCAAAGTATAGAAACCGAAGAAAAACGTCAACTTCCACCTCAGCTCTTCGACTTAACAGAGCTGCAGCGCGAATGCAATCGCCGTTTGGGATTTTCGGCACAAAAAACTCTAACCATCGCTCAGTCCCTATACGAAACTCACAAAATGATAACCTACCCCCGCACAGACAGCCGCTATCTAAGCCATGATATAGTACCAAAGCTAAAGCCTACGCTGGAGTCTTTGCCCGCGCCCTACAGCGGCTTAGCCACCCACGTACTATCCTTACCTAAACTGCCTACAACTTCCCGCATAGTAAATGACGCAAAAGTAACCGACCACCATGCCATAATTCCTACAGGCTCAAAAAAATCACCCGATGCCCTAAATACAGACGAACGAGCGGTATATGACCTAGTCGTGCGGAATTTTATCGCGGCATTTTACGAAGCGTATGTGTACGACGTAACTACGGTAATAACCCGCGTAGCGGATATTTCGCTTCCGCAAAACGGTACAAGCGAAACCGCATTCCATTTCCGCTCTAGGGGGAAAATAGATCGCAAGCAAGGCTGGAAAGCCGTATATCAAGATGCATCCCCGGCAAAACCCACCCGCGGCAAAACACCGCCGTCCACCACAGACGAACCACCACTACCACCATTAAAAAAAAACGACCCGGTAACCGCCATCGGCACAGAAGTCCAGCACAAAAAAACCCAGCCGCCCAAGCCATATACAGAAGCAACCCTACTATCCGCAATGGAACACGCAGGCCGCTTTGTAGAAGACGAGGCAATAAAAGAAGCCCTAAAATCATCCGGGCTTGGCACACCTGCCACACGGGCAGCTATGATAGAAAAATTAATATCCTCGGAATACATACAGCGGCAAAAGAAAAATTTAATCCCAACGGAAAAGGGGATACGTGTGATAAGCATAGTCCCACCGGAAATGCGACAGCCGGAAACTACCGGCAAATGGGAGCGCGGCCTATCACGGATAGCCGCCGGAGAAATGGATGATACGCGGTTTATGGAGAGCATTAAACGATATGTCACATACTTGGTTGGCGAAGCCGGGAAGGCATAATACCTGAAATTCTATTAAGTTCCATAGCAATACAAAAACGCACAGCATATCGTAATATGCTGTGCGCCTAGAGTTATTAATTTACCAAACATCCACATGTATTCTATCTTTTGCAAATACTTCCTTTTGTTTTGGGATAGAAGCATTTTTTGCGGGATAACCAAGTGCGATATAACAGGGCATAATATAATCATCGGGATGGCCGACTACATTTTTGATGTGCGCCTCTTCGCCATTTGCGGGTATTTTTGTTACGCCAAGTATGCCCTCCGCAGCGGCGGCAAGAAGGATATTCTCTATACAGCACCACATCGCGGCAAAGTCGTTAAGCGAATACAGCGAACTTAGCATATCCGGCTTTAGCTCCTCGCCGTCACAACGAAAGAATGGCAGTATCAAACAGCCTGCGTTATACAGCATCGAATATTGTTTTGGTATAGCATCCAAATACATTTCCCTTTGGAGCTCGTCCGTAAGACCCCACGAGTCTATCGACTCGCCCGCAAACTCCCTTGTGTAATTTTCGGGAATCAATTTTAAAACTTCTGCCCGCTTTTCCTTGTTTACAATTACAAACTCCCAGCTTGACATATGGTCATGCGACGGTGCTTTTAGCCCTGCGTCAATAATTTTCTCGATTGTAGCCATGTCAATTTGCTTGTCCTCAAATTGCCTAACCGTCCTACGGGTGTTAATTGCTTCGTAGATATTCATTTAGTTTTCCTCCATGTTTTTTAGTACCCTGCGCAATTGTTTTTCAAAATCCATAACTTCTGATTCCGAAAAGCCCTTATAGAAAATTTTGTTCATATTATCGGAAAGCTGTTCGTACTTTTGGCGGTATTCGTTTGCTTTTTCTGTTACCGATACAAATATTTGCCTGCGGTTTACCTTGTCGTGCTCACGCGTTACTAAGCCTTCTGCTTCCATGCGGTCAAGTACACTGGTAAGAGTAGTGTTTGCCATCGACGTAAGCCGTGCAATATCAGTTATGGTCAATTTTTCGTGCTCCCACAATACATAAAGTATTCTGCCTTGCGCACCGTTGAAGGCATCAATACCATATTCTTTTATCAAACGTTCTAAAGTACGACCACTTATACGCCCAATTTGCGATATAAGGAAACCACCGTATGTTTTCAATTCTATCGCCTCCGTTCAAAATACTACCATATAGTAATATCCCATGTCAATGCATATATTTTTAATTATTGTATTTCACAAACGCACGTTGTATAGTATTGTAGTAGTTTAAACTCTTACCCATATGGGGGAAATATAACTTGGAGGAATTATTTATGAAGAAAATGTTTAAAAAAGTAACTGGTTTTGCAGTAGCGTTTGTCATGGTTATTTGTGCAATTGCGCCTACTCCTGCGTTTGCGGCCCAACCAGCAGCAATTACGCAAGTAACTCAATTAAACACCATTGCTTCCGGTGAAGCAGGGCAGGTAACTTTTGAGTTTACAGGCACGGGCGTTGCCGATGGCAATTATGTTGTACATTTATCGTCGTTTAGCGATTGGGATAATTCAGACGGGTTGTCGCTTTACGGTACACAGACTGTAAGCGTATTTAATCCATGGTTTGACGAGTACGAAGATCGTGCGCAATTGATTATTAATGTGTCCGGCGGTGCGGGCCAATTTACGCTGCGTACCGACGGCACCGCGCCATCTATGGAGATAACTTTCTTTTTGTACTACGCAAATGAAAGTAGGCTTTTTGAAGATGCAAGCGGTATTGCAAATTTTACTGTGAGCGGCAATTTGGGTACAAACATCAATACCACCGGTGCCAGCCCGTGGGCACAGGAAGGGCTCACTCAAGCCATATCCCTTGGCCTTGTACCCACATCTCTACAATCCAACTACACCGAGCCCACAACCCGTGCGGAATTTGCGGCCTTGGCCGTGGCTTTATACGAAAACCAACGCGGCACAATAACAGGCCGCGTATCCTTTGCGGACACCACGGACATTAACGTACAAAAAGCCGCCTATATAGGTGTGGTAACGGGCGTTGGCGATAACCAATTTGCCCCAAACGCAACCTTAACCCGCGAGCAAGCGGCAGTAATGCTATCCCGCCTTGCAACTGCAATTGGCACTCCTCTACCAGCGGCCGCCCCAACATTTGCCGATAATAACACTATATCACCATGGGCTATCGATGGAGTGGGCCAAATGCAATCATCAGGTATAATGGGTGGTGTCGGCGATAACCGTTTTAACCCAATCGGCTTATATACTCGTGAGCAAAGCATCGTAACAATAATACGGCTGCTGGACTATATTTCGTAGGTAGCAGTGAAATAACGAAAAAAGCGCTTGGATGGTAAGGTTGGCACAATTCGCTAAGCCTATGCGTATCATGCAAATTCAAACAATACATCGACAAAGAAAGGGTAACGACAATATATGAAGATTAAGCAATTTGCGAAGCCCGTAGTTTTAATAGCCGCGTCTATCCTTTTTGTAGCGATTCTTGCGGCCTGCAGCGCGGGAACCGGCGACCAGCATCCCGAGGAAAATACTGCGAGCACAGAAACACATGAGCCCGAATACCGGGAAATATCAATGGAGCCGGCTGATGAACACGAAGCGTACGAACCTGAAGAGGATTTAGAAATCCCCGATTCAGATTCTAATCAGCAAGCAGAAGAACCAACCGCGGCCACACCAGCTCCGGCATTGGCGCAAAGCACGCCAATACCTCTAACCGAAGCAAGGGTAGAAAGTCTAACCTCATTTTTCGCGGAATTCGGAGGCTGGTTTAGCTTATCGCCCGCGTTGGGCGACTATGATATAGATTCACCCGATAGCATTTATGCCGCCTTAGAATTTGTGCTAAGCTCCAGGGTTTTTAGGCATGGGCGCGAAGGGATACTTGGGTATCCTCATTACGGTTTTGTGCAATATAAGGGTGGTCAAAGATTTAGTTGGGATGATATGCCAGACGGAGTGCACCCAATGTTCGAGTTTATAACTTCTGATTATGTAGATTCTGTATTGTGGAGTCTTTTTGGTATCACAGGTTTTGAACATGGTACATCGGAATTTACGCCCACTTTCGGTTTCCAGTATCACTCCGGAGGGTATTTCTATAGGGCGCTTGCCCAAGGTGCCGACACTATAGTGGCTATTAAAATAGTTGAATTGTACGATAACGGAAACGGCGCCTACTCTGTTGTAATTGAATATGTTTGTCAGGGGTGGGAAGGCACAGACTCGGTTCACATGCAATATAATATGGCTGTTATCCAACCCTTTGCCGATACCTATCAACTGCTTTATTGGCGAAACGACGTACCCCGCAACACCCCAATACCCGTACGCCAGCCAATTTCCTAACAGCCAACACATCAAAAAAACCAGCATAATTGTATCAAAGTCAACATGAAAATAGGCGTTTGGAATCGTGTAGTTACAAACTTCACTACCCAAACGCCTTTTATATATTCCGTTGGCTACATACCTGTTAGCAGGTTATAAACTTGCTGCTTGATATCTTCCGGACGGCTAGCGATATCTATATAAAAACGAATGGCTTCTACTTCCAAAATAGCATCCATTAAACGCAAACCTTCAATATCGTCAAAAGTTATGTAGTTAACCGATACTGGGTTTATCGGTTCATCTGCAATATGCTGCATAATTGTACCGGCCTTGGCATTCCATTCTTCAATAGAATTAACACGTATCCATGCTCGAACAGTTTTATTTTTCAAATAAACCCACAAGAAGCAATCTTCATGTCGGCTTTTTAGCAGCAGGTAATAATCCCGGCCTACAAGCTCCGGCGGTATGTGCGAAAACTGCTTGGACAGCATTTGAAGCCCTTCATATTGATTTCGCAAATGGGCTGCCCGTTCAAATGCCAACGTTTGGGATGCGTCTTGGATTAGTTTTATAATATTGTCCAACACAGGCTTAAAGTTTCCACGGAAGAAGTCGATAGCATCGTCTATAATGGATTGGTATTTTTCCGGGTTAATATGCCCGGCACATGACCCTACACACTGCTTAATCTGATATCGTAAGCAAGATGCCTTACGGTTTTTACTTGCCAAGCCACATGTAGGCAAGCGCCAATATTCGCTTATAAGCAGGAGTGCCGCTTCGGCAGACTCCCGACGGCGAAAGTTACCGATAAATGTATTTTGTACATCCCATTTTTCCGAAACAATAGTAAGGCCGGGATATGGTTGATCCATATCTATTTTTATATACCAATGTTCCATATCTTTACGCATTTTTGCATTGTATGGCGGACGATATTTTTTTATAAGCCGATGCTCTAGTAGAAGGGCTTCGATATCCGTATCTGTACAGACATGATCTATACTTGCGACATGGCGCACCATAACGTTAAACTTCTCATCCCTTTGATAGCTTGCTCCAAAATAAGAAGATACTCGCTTGCGCAAGTGCTTGGATTTTCCTACATATAAAATTTGGCCTGCGACGTCTTTAAAAAGGTAACATCCCGGCGCTCGAGGTAGTTCTTGGATATATGTAATCAGGCTTATTGGAATCACTCCTACTGTAGCTGCTTCTACCTTAGCTATAGACACTTATCCGCAACTCGAGGCGGTAGCCCCTACTCTTCCTTCGGCAGCCACCAAGCCACCACAACATTACCCAGCGACAACACCGCCGCAATAAAAAACACGTACTGCGGCCCCCATGTTTCCCACACCAGCCCGCCAAGAAACGCGCACACTATGGAAATGGCATGGTCGATGCTCATTCCTGTGGACAGCGTAGGCGCAATTTCGGACGGGTCACGCGCGATTTTGCGCAAATACAACGCGCGTATCATCCTAAGCTGCATAGTCATATGGTCGAACACAAGAAGCGCGTAAACAATAAGAACCGGAACACCCACCATCGGGAACCTGCCCGTCATAAGCCCCGCACTTAGTATACCAAACAATATATAAATGCCAATAAACGAAAACCCTTCCGCAAACATCATACGGCGCAGGCCAAAGCGGTCTGCCAGTTTGCCCATTGCAGGCATAAAAAATATGCCGAGAAACATACCAATCATGGACAAAAATGCCATTGTATCCGCCTGCCGCAACAGAATGGAAATAAGCACCCACGGCCCAAAAACCAACGCGATCTGTTTATGCGCCCCATGCAGCGATGCCAGCATGTAATAAAATTTGTACTCGCGCCTAAACAATAGACGTCCCTTACCTGTTGTATAAATGGGCGGGTCGCCTATCATTTTGCGAATTTTTATTAGAATAAGCACCACCGCGGCAAAAAATAGGGTAGCGATAAGAAAATTGCGTATAACGCCATGGGAAAAGCTAAAAAAACCAGAGCGAAAACCTAGGAAAACCGCCAGTGCCGCAACAAAACCCGCCCCCGTACGTACGCCGTTTAAAATGCCAAACTGCCGCCCGGTATTTTCCTTGCCAATTATGTTTAGACCAATGCTATCCTTTAGTGGCATATACAGATGCATCCCCATGGAATTGATAAATAAAAACGCCAGCATTATCGCAAACGGCGGGGTAAATATCCCAAGTAAAAGCAGTCCAACAATGGATAGCACTTGCGCCGCAATAGCAAGGCGGATCTCGCCCATAAAGGACATAAGCGATATAACAAAAACCGCGATAAGCCCCGGTATCTCTCGAGGGAACTCGATAAAACCGCGTTGGGCTGCGGTTACATCGTAGACTTCTTTGTAGAAATTACTGTACACGCCTTCGGATAGGCCTGCGGCCAGTGCCGTTAGGGCTGTAGCTATCAGTAGATAAATGAAGGCGTGCTTTCTTACTTGGGGGGTTAGTTCCATTTTGGGGTCTCCTTTTTGGGATTTGGTTAGTGGGATGTTGGCTGCCGATAATTTATTCAAGTGACGATAGGTCATAGAGGGACTACGCACCCTCTACGGTTTGCTTTTCAACAAAACAGCATTGCCGCTGCTTGAGGGAGCGATAGTATACGCACCCATCCCGGCAGGAATAAACACCGACCGTCCTTGGGGGATTTCCACTGACATCGCAGCGGTACTAATTAACGCGTCGCCATCCACACATGTGAAAATTGAAAACGCTCCTATGTCAGATTCTTCCGCATATGGAGACGATATCACGTATTTTTCAATGGTAAAGTGCGGGTTTGATATAACAAGATTCATATCATTTTCACTTTTTTTTAATACATCAATAGCTTGTGAGCCGCGACACGGGGTCGCTTTGCTTGACCGCGGCAAAGGTACTTGCTTTCCAAAATCCGCAACCGCCAATGCGTCATCTACATGCAAAGGACGTGGTTTACCATCTGCCCCGGCACGTCCCCAGTCATACAGCCTATATGTAATATCCGAATTCTGCTGGACTTCCGCCACTACCGCCCCGGCTGTAAGGGCATGCACCACCCCTGACGGGATATCGATGATATCCCCTACCCCAACATGCAGGCGGTTTAAACAATCCTCTACCGCTCCACTACGGCATGCGGCACGCAACATTTCTCGCGTAACTCCCGGCTTTAACCCAACAACTAAATACCCGTTGTCGGGCGGGCGCAGTACGTACCACATTTCACTTTTACCGCTGTCGCGTTCTCCCTGCACGTACCTATCACATGGATGCACCTGTACAGAGAGATTATCCTTTGCACTGATAATTTTCACCAACAACGGAAAGCGATTTATATCTGCAAGCCGCGCGCCTAAAACTTTTACCCTGTCCCGAGATATGTAGTCTTCAAAAGTACAGCCTGTAAGCGAGCCATTTTCAACCACGCTCATTTCTTGCGGGCGGCATGATATATCCCAACTTTCCTGCCCCCAAATCATTTTCTTGTATATGGGGGTGAATAGGACTGGATACAACAGGTTTGTCATTTTTACCTCCTAGGGGGTCAAGCGCGAATGCTTGTATTCGCATTTGACCCCCAAATACAAGTGTGAAGTGGTTTTCTTCACACTTACCTCCTCGGGGGTCAAGCGCGAATGCTTGTATTCGCATTTGACCCTCAAATACAAGTGTGAAGTGGTAAGCAATCCCAACTGGTGACTCACGGTCACCAGTTGACATCGCATATATGTATAGCTGTTCATAAAAATGCTTAGTAAGGCGGCCCCATTTACCCTCAAGTATAAGCTTAAAGTGGTTTTCCGCACACTTGCATCCCATAGGCCAAGCGATTTTATTCATACTCGCGTCTTCATTCAAGAATTTTTCAGTTGGTTATCCACAGTAGCCAACTGGAATCCGCCAAAGCCCAACCATAAGAATCACCGAATGAGGTCAAGCTACATAGATTATAACACTACTGAAAAGGGAGTGTAAAATATGGACACAATTTTGTTAAATACAAACGATCAGGGAAGAGTTTGGCCGCCATACCCCGGGATACTGCTGCGGCGTGGCATGCAAGGGGCAAGCGTCAGGCAAGTACAGGAAAGGCTAAACGAGCTTGGAGCAACTCCGCGCCTTGCAACAGATGGTTCGTTCGGCCCACTTACAGAGGCGGCTGTAATAGCATTTCAAAGGTCACGAGGCCTATCATCTGAGGATGCTGTTATTATAAGACCAAATCTAAAAATCCAGTAAAATCAAGGGTTTCGGGGTTTGGTCTGCTTTATTTTAATCACATAACAAGCATGGGGCTGATTCTTTGATACTTAAAAAATCGAGCGTAAAAAAATCTGCAAGAAAATTTTGCCCCACAGAAGGAGGACAAGCTATGGGCAAAATTTTAACCATTGCCACAAGAAAAGGTGGTTCAGCAAAGACCACTACCACAGTTAATTTAAGTATTGCTCTTGCAAGACAAGGCAAAAAAGTTCTGTGTATAGACACGGATAACCAACACTCACTAACTGTAAGCATGGGCGTTTCAGAACCAGATGGATTACCTACCACTATAACAACGATAATCACAGACATTATCAGAAAAAAAGAAATCGATCCAACTGCGGGAATTGTCCCTCATGCAGAAGGTGTAGATCTAATACCAGCCAACAATAGTTTAACTGGCATAGAACTTACCTTAGCACCACTCTATGGGAGAGAAATCATCCTTAGAAAGTATCTGAATAAGGTAAAGCACATGTACGACTACTGCCTTATAGATACATCACCCACGCTTGACATTCTCACCATCAATGCGCTTGCAGCGGCAGACAGTGTAATAATCCCTGTTTCGCCGAAGTTCCTAGACGCGAAAGGACTTGAGTTGTTACTAAGAAGTATTGCAGATGTTCGGGAAGATATAAACCCAAATCTTGATATTTGCGGCATCTTAATGACGATGATAGATAAGCGGACGAACTCTGCAGGGCAAACGCATGAAAAGCTTTAAGCGAAGGCGAAAAGCAAGACATCGGCCATGAACTCAGTATCATATTGGCATTTACGTCGTTTACGAGCAAGACTCATTTTTGCGGGATATTGTTTTAGAATATTCAGAGCAATATGACGAATGACAGCAAAGTTTTCAGCAGAGTTATCTTTTCTTGTTCGTGAAAAATCCTCGCGAAAGTTAACATCAAGACACCAGTGTAAACAGTTTTCAATGCCCCAATGACTGCGTACCGAGTTTGCAAAGACATTCACATCTGTAACAGATGAAATGAAATAGCGAATTTCCTCGCTCACTTTGCCAGACTTTTCAACTATAGAGCGAACCGCTCCTATTGCTTTCAAGTCCGACCATTCAGATTTTTGTGGTAACCAGCTAACTTCTTCAGTTAGATAGTAATATCTTTTTTCTATACGCCCATGCCCTTTTTCCAACGTTTTATGATTTAATATTTCATTATAAAGCTGTGGCTGGTCAAGTGCTGATTCGAAATATAACCGGACGTCATCATGTAACGTAGTTTGATTGCCTTTGAGGCTAAAAACGTAATCCGCCTTGGCCTCTACAACCTTCTTTGCTATATCTTTCTGACATCCCATCGCATCAAGTGTAACTATGCAATCCTCTAAATCTAGTAAGTCTAACAATACAGGAATAGCTGTGATTTCGTTAGATTTTTCATCGATTTTTACTTGTCCTAGCACTAATTGATTGCTATTTGCCCATGCACTTACCATATGGATTGCCTTGTCTGTTGTGCCTCGACTTCCACATAATGTTTTGCCATCTATGCTAATTATCTCGCCTTTTTTCTTTTGAAATATGCTTGATATCCAGGATACAAATCCAGCCTCAAACTCTTTAGGGTCTATTAGTTGAAAAATGCGTTGAGATGTATCGTGTGATGCTACCCCGTTTTTTAGTACCAGCCCTAGCTTTTCGCGAAACCATTGTTCCTTTACTCTACAGAA
>Ga0131853_10001439_pt1 | contig 42509 bp, 28 predicted proteins | sample TergutLab28metaG_FD_92764 | JGI IMG/M metagenome (GOLD analysis project Ga0131853, IMG submission 92764) | Labiotermes labralis P1 segment gut microbial communities from Petit-Saut dam, French Guiana - Lab288 P1 (version 2) (version 2) | ecosystem: Host-associated > Arthropoda: Insects >...
CTTAAATATTCAGCCTGATGATGACTCTCTGGAGTCGAAACATGTTGCGGTAACACATTAATTTTCTAATGTTTGTTGTGTTGACTGAACACATATTGTAAGTTTACAATAAATAAGTTTAATATAACAAGGTTTAATCACATAAATTAATACAAGTTATAAGAGATTAACAGTATGGGGTACCCATATTTTCTGTGTGTTCTTTTGCTGTTTGGCCCCAGTGTTCATTTACTTCAGATATAAATTCATTACCACTGCATTGTATAATGTTAAATATTCCATACAATAAAAAATGTACAAATAAATGCTGTGGGCCTTAATGAAACATGCATTTTATGTCATGAACCAATCTTTTGAAGAAAGCAGGGTTTTTGGAAAAATGTACAAAGTTCAATTTGGGCATAATGTGAAATCACATCAGCACTCAAATTTGTCTATTGATTCCATCTATAGCAAACTTAATCAAATTTGTCAAGTAGTTTCCAATACCAATATGCTTACAGATACACAAACAGTGTCTCATTTGATAAATTTTAAGCACATATTATGCGCTGCAATAACCATAGGCTCCGTGGAAGAATAATATGCGTTTAATAATGTGTCATTTTACAGGTCTTCTTAAAATTCAAAGTGATCAGTCCTCCAAAACCAAACAAATTGGTTCAACATTACTGTAACATTACCATCACACCACAACCCTATCAATAACATTAAAATCTAAGTTACACAAGCATACCTGCTGTTGCAGAATGTCAAAAAATAAGTTTATTTTCAGTATGTGGCAAGAAAAGAGGCAAAGAATTCTTCAACCACTCCCAAGTTAATACAACAAAGTTAAAAGAAAAATAAACTGTCTCCAGCATGTTTCAAGCAGTTTCAGTTTCACATTATCTTGAAACAAAGCTGCATAGGCATAGTGTGCTATTATTTATGAAATTGTTCAACTACACATACGCAAACTAACATGACCAGCTACAACACTAATGCCCTATACAGAGAAATGTATGTGAACACAAGGATCTCTTGCTCTCTACACTTTTGTCACCTGGCAAGCAACATCCCTGTACAGAAGTATAAGGACTTAAAAGTAAAGTTCACCCTTACAGGTCATGACCCAAGGAGAGAATAGTGGTATAGTGCTACTCCCTCTTTAACCTCAGCACTAGATGGTGCTGGTTGGCTAATGCCATGCCCTGGCCACGTCACCCAGGAAAGAGACCCAGTACCCAGTGTACAGGAGGCTGGGTGGGCACCAGGGCCAGAAGTGTATAACATTAGAACAATTTTAATGAAAAAGTTAAAAGAGAACATTTGGGGGGGGAGGGGGGGACATGTCTAAAAAAACCCTAAAACCTGCTTCTTGCATCTCAAGTACAAACATACAAATATTTTTATGAGCTCTCTGTGCCTTCTGGGATATGATATCACATCACTGAGTTACTGGTGCCAGTTATTTTTAGACAGCATAGTGGTCTTGTCCTCAAGGGTCAAATGTCCAACTCTTCAGTGATATGGTACCATATCCCTGCAGACCTCAGCTGCACTGCTGCAAAAGCCAAAAAACTGACACATTTACTCATGCAATGACACAAACAAATTACACACACTAAGTTCACTTCAGTCTGGAGAATATTCACTACATAGCACAAGCAGGTTTGAAAGGCAAAGGACAGATGAATTCAAACAGAGCTTCTGTAATAATAGCTATGAAAGATGATTCACCGGAACAAATGCAACCATTAAGAAAATAAATCATCATCCATACAGCCTGTGCACAGTGAAATGTAATTTAATACTCTACTGTTAGTTACTGGCAATAATTCCAAAATAACAGTAAACCCCAATGCAATGTGCTTCTGTCATATCAGCAAATATGTCATTTCAGTGATAGGACATGAAGCTGATTCTATGCACAATCTAGCGACAGCAACCTATAGCCTGCACTGTACTTTCAACTGCTACACCCAAGCGCCCCCTCACAAACATGTACACGCACACACAACATTTCAGTGATTCTTCTTCTCCCAACACTTAAGGAAACCAGTTCCATTTCCCTTGCTTGGAAAGTATTCCACAGGAAGCTGCTGCATAGGACCTCATACAACATTCACTGGAGGATTAGATTTCTTGCATAAGGAATTTCATGCATAAATTCAGAAGCCTGATGAATACTCCAAAGACACTCCCTCATTTCAGAACCTCTTCATCTTCCAAACTGAATGAGCATCTGAAAATTATCAGTCCCAACTAGGTGATTTTCAGGCTAATAATGAACTGAAATAAGCCTTCCATTCACATACCTGGGTGCACTTTTACAAATGTCTCAGATTGAAATTTGCTAACAATAAGGATGTGCAACAATAATGCTGACTGCGCTCGGAAGAACGCATGTATCTTAGCAAATATATTCAACAATTAAATTTCCAAATTTGAAATTTCACTCACGCATGTTGCCCAGCTGCATCTCCTTATGTATATGAAACCAACTACCCAACACGTTTCCAACCATTAATGTTCAGACATAATATGTTGCTTTATTGAGGAGTTATGTTGGGCCATCTCTTTACTTTAAAACAATTTACTGCATACACAAGGGATGTCATATAGCAAGACAATCCTGTCATTAAAACTGAGGTGAATGCCAATACTTTCATCCCTTACAGAGGAGACTGTTAGTGAACTGATAAGCTGCCTATATTTCAGTGCCATTAAAATGCAATAACAAACTAAAGCCATATGAATTTGTGATTATTGGTGTTGTGACTGAGCAGTTAGAGACAAAAATTCCATATGTAAAAAACTCCACATCTTATAACTCACTGTCTTACATAATTCTGCGGCCATTTTGTTAATTTTGTTGCAGCTACTAATTTCTTAAAATTTTGTAAATGCTTCAGAAGAATGCTTGAAAAAGTTTAACAACTGACAAATACAGCCATAATGATCTGAATGACCTTACTGCTTTCAGTTAAGTGGAGAACCTTTTCACATCCAATTCCATGTCATTTCTTGACAATGTGGCTTACTGTTACAAAAAGGTTGCCAACCACCACACTCAATAATCAGGGCTAGGTGACACTTAATGTATCTTCACGCTTGCATTTCAATATGCAAGTCAATTTTTAGTTTCACATAATTTTCTACAAAAATAATTGGCCTGGTCTTTAATCTCTTATGTATTCATTCCACCCATTACAGCTGAATAATACACATCTGTGTCATTTTTATGCTGTAGTTGCAAGTATAAGAGCATCAATTTTGGAGCTTTAAAACTGTCACTACCTTTAAAACAACACACCCAATTAAACATCAGCACACTGGCTTTGTTAAGTACATATGCATAATGTACTCACTGCACGTTAATTACAAACTGTGTGGCCTCAGGAAAGCCGTCATGAACTTGAAAGGCAAGAAAATGCTCCACACAATATCACGTTCATGATCCCAACCATCACTTGAAATAACGCCGTACTCAAAATCGGCAAATGACATGGACTTTTCCCTCTCGTCATTGGAAAAATGTGTAGTAACATGATTACAAATTATATACATTTTTGGTACTGATTAAAAAAGAGTTCACCGACGCGCTGCAATTAGTTGCATGGATTTTGTGCACTGGCTAGGGCCTCGTCACATCTTCACACCTTCGCGATCTCACAGCAAATAATTATTGTTGTCATATTTTGCTACAGGACTTAGGGTCACAAACAAGTGGGTAAGAACATAATCTGCGAAGATTGGACACTTAATTACCCGTAAAAACATAACGTTCCAAAAAATGTCATTATTACATCAATTTCCAATTACGACGAAGAGATTGCTTACGCAGATATTCAAAACTTACAGTCGGTGCAAAGAACTGCAAACTAAGTTCACAACAAGTAACCGTACTTGGTACTACCCACAACAATGCATATTTTATACAAGAAAGAACATCCAGACTTCACACATCACGAAGAGTTACACCCCTTTGTGGTATTTTCTACGTACCTTCTTTTGTTGCTTTTCCCATGCTGGATCCAACAGTCCTTCCCGTTCCCATTCTTCTTCTGGTTCCATATAACCATCCCCATACTGATCTATATTATTCATAGCGTGGTCGGTCATCGTTAATTCAATTTACTGAATCTCGCTGATCGAAAAGTCCCTTCCACGGCAGACAATCGAGGCAGGGCGTCACACCACCTCACTCACCGTACAAACCCTCCTACAGGGTTAGGTACAGCAGCTGCCTTGTCGGCAGCCGTGCTTGCGATGGCTAAAATGGGGAACTCACGTGACCAAAACAAATAATTTGACCTCCTGTCAATTAAGTGACAATATAAAACTTCGAATATGTGGTAAAATGAAAAGTTACGTTAAATAAATAATGACAACTTTCAAAGCAGCAATTTCAAACACCTTTCTGTGGAATCCAGAACTTGGCATTCGTCAGGCCTGGAAACCTGGAAAACGTAACGAATCTAGTACATGAAACTTGTGCTACCATTGGTCAGACGAGTTCAGATGCGCGAGTATGGAATGCGAGGTGAAAGATGGCGGGTGTGGCAAGTAGGTGGTTGTAGAAACTTTCGTTCTGAATGAAAGCTAGTAAATCGTGCGTTAATTTATTGACAGTTTAGCTGGGAAATGCCTTTTTTATTTCTAACGGCCACGAAATTCTCATATCAAGTTAGATACCTCGTTCGTGTTTATGGTGCTGGAATGATTGTAATGGAATGTCAAACCGAAAAACTGCTACATTTGATCTGTTTATCTTCATAAATTAGTAGTGAAATTTCTGCATTCTTCTCTTACAGATACGTGGATTAAGTTCTTCACGGATGCTGGTATACCAGCTGCAGTAGCAGCTTCTTATGCCCTAACCTTTTCGAACAACCGTATTCGAATGGATATGTTATTGGATCTCAATAAAGAGTATTTAAAAGACATGGGAATAACGCTAATGGGAGATGTTATTAGCATCCTTCGACACGCCAAACATGTTCATGAACAGGTAAGAAATAGTGCTGTCTCACTATACGCCACCTAGGTGATAAGATGTCCTCTGTTTGTTGCGCACATTTTCTTTTATGGGTAAATTTGGTGTCCAGGATATCTTTTTTAAAATGGTGAACTGCCCTCTTCCTCTGGAACTTATTCTTGCATACGTAGACCCGCAATAATCCATTCTGTTAAATACTTTGAAGAGCTGTATGTGGGCATATCCTCTTTGAGTGGTGATGATTGACATCAAATTGGAATCATCATAAGAAAGAAGATTGTTGTGCATACAGTTTAAAAAATATGCGGTTATTATTTTATCTGACCCTTGTCGTTGGTCATTTCCAACTGCTGTTCCAGTTGGGCACATGTCAGGTTCCACATGTTTCAGAGTATTGCAGGTATTTACTCACCTTATTAAAAGAAGGTGCTGTAGAGTTTTAGTTCAGTATATTTCAGTTTATTAGGTGTTACAGCATTTGAATAAGGTGCAAAAAGTATTCACCATCCAGAAGAAAACTGTTAGATTGTTGGCAGGTGTAACCACAAGTCCCTTGTAGGTGATTATTGAGAAATTTAATACATATACCCCTTGCCCTGCGTAGTACGAGGTGAAGGTCACTAAATCAGCATCAGATTTTGGATAAACATTTATGTGACACCAAGTTTGGATTAAATGGAAAGGTTTAAAAACAGTTTTAAGGTTCCACTGCATTGTAGGTAGACCATGGAAGGAAAATTTTTTATAGAGATGAAGGTAGTGCTTATCACAGGAACAATTCTGGGCAGAGTTTGAAATAGTGGGACAGACTTGATTACTGTGGCAGGAGAGGGGTAGGAGGTTGGAACATCAGAAAACCGTTATGGGCATTAGTGAGGAAGAGAGGATGCAAATACAGATACTATAACAGAGACATATCCTAAATGTTGTATCCTGCATGGTCCCAGTGAGGAAGGTATCATGGATGTTGTTCCAGGAGGGATGGAGCTCGAACCTCTTGGGTTAAGATGGGGAGTTGGGCAGGTTGCACACACTTGCAGTAATCTCAACATCAAATGTACTAGAGTTTATTATGCATAAACAGTGAACAGTGCTTTTACAAGTGAACTGTATTGAATTCAAATCTCGGATGTGGGTCTCTTCATTACTGTTAACACTCACTGATCGACCAGTTTCACTCAAAGCTGCCCATCACTGCTCAAGATAATCTGCAGACTCCACCTGAACCACAGGGCAGCTACTCTTGCATTCATGACCCTGCACATGCTCGTACAATAACCATTTAGCACGGCCAGATATAGACAGAAAGTAAAGGTAGGAAATTATCTTCCTCCCATGCCTGGTCTGCTTACTTAGAAATAAAAGTGTAAACAAATAATATGAGTTACAGAAAGGCAAGGACTTAGCACAATGAAATAAGCATAAGACTGACATACAGTACATACCACAATCTTTGCAGGAAAAAAAAGTATCAACCACGCAGCAATAATATCCATTGACTATACAACATAAATGCTAACCTAAGGTCATCTCATCTGACTAGTTCATTTGCAGAGGAGAGCAAAGAACATGACAGAAAAGGTGAATGCTAACCAAAGTTCATCTTGACTGTCTGGTTCAGTGGAATGGGAGAGCACCAACTGTAACAGGGAAGTAGCGTGAAAGCTAACTTAAGCCTGTTTCAGCTGCCTGGTTCAGTTGGCAAGAAGACTGTAACATAGACCTAGCCGAAACACTAATCTTACACCATGTCATCTGGCTGATTCAATCATCAGAGGGGATGGGGGTGCAGCCATAACCCATCACACCCTACAGCACACGTTTACTCCATGATGGCACACTGGGTACACTGTGATCTGCATACACTGAAGTAGTGCCATTCCAAATGAATAGTTTCAAATTAATGGGTGTAAATGCAGGTGTCCCATGGTAAATAATAATCCTGTGTCCATATGTGAAAAGTTTCTGTAAAACTGCTAAGGAATTGTTAGTTATGTATGTTTCTAGGTTTGTTGTGCTGAGGGTACCTGTAATTGTGGTACCTACATAGGAAACTGTATTAGCTCAGAGAGTGTGGGCCTGTTTACTGATAATGTGGCCCTCTTTTTGCTGCTGATAACTGAGCAGCTGGAATGGGTACTTAAGCTTGCTTACCTGTTAGTCATCTCTTACTACACATGAATGTAAAATGTGTTCTGCTCAACAAAAAGTGTTCATTTGCAACATTCTTACAAATTATACATAATGAGAAAAAAATGTGGTTCAAAGTTTTTTAAAAAATGCACAGGAGTGGGTAAAATTGAGTGACAGGATCAGTGCTGGGCGAAAAGAAAATGTGAGAACATTATGTTTTAACCAAAGGGAAATTGAACAGTATTGATACTATAAGGAATACAAGACTTAGAAAATCTTTACACCAGTTGGCTACTCAGAGTGTTGTGCCAAAAGCTTTAGCTTGCAGGCCAACAAAACTTTTAACACTACACCCAAATAAAATAGCAGCCATACAACAACCCTTCCCTCTTGACTGGGATGCAAGAAGTCAGTATTGCAAGTAGTTTCAAGAATTGGTAGTCAGAGAATATCTTGATCCAGTATTCATGTTTTTCTCAGATGAAGCATGGTTTGCTTTAAGTGGGAGTATAAATGGCCACAGTAATAAATTTGGTTTTACAGAAGTCCTCATTCACTTTCTGAAATTGCTTGGCATGGCTTTGAACTCGGACACTAATGTCAGTGTGCATATGTGCTCGTGCACATGTTTGTGTGTGAACACATGCATGTGTGCATGGGCAAAATCATCAGATAAGAAAGAGTAAATTCCTGCCACTACAGTCTGTTAATTCTAGCATCCTTCTTCGGAGAATTATAGCTTCATACATCTACAGATAAGAATCCATGCTTTTAATATGTTTGGGGGACACTGAAAGATGGGTCTTATGTGAACAGTCCACATTCTTTGCAAAAATTGAAAGATAAACGAAGAGAAATCGCTAATATTTCAAGATTAGCCCTGTCATGTATCAAGTAATATTTTGAGAAGGTGCAAGGTCTGCTTAGAAGCCAGATGTTGGCAGTTTCTAAAATAAGTAGGTTAAAATGAAGTGGAAAAACAGACTCTTTTAAGTACTGGTGGATTGAGGCATCCTGTGCATCAAAACCCTGGAGACACTGCCATGCCCAGGGAAAGGATTAAAGGTACGCTGCATAATGTATGTTTTCTTTTTCAGATTTATTCTGTAAGTGTGTTCTGTTTCTTGGCACTTTATGAATGTGATGAATTTTATTGTGATTTGTTTCCACATCCTGAATACCCGTTTTAGAATCAAGTTTACACAGCCATGCTTCATTACATCTGTATCCACTCAACAAGTAAAGCATAAGTTGTTAAAAATTTATTTATCTCACATTCTTTAATGTTTGGAGGAAGTGTATGCATTCATTTCGTAGTCTGCCTTACAACAGGTACATAACCTCTTCCAAAGCAAGTTCTCCACAGAGTGTGATTTAGTGCTTCCTCCTTCAACTTCCAGTAACCTCTCGTTTCCTAAAGGTTATCCAGTAGCTGCTTACACCTTCTTCATTGCCTTCCCATCACTTATATCCTCCCTATCTATACTTTAGTCACATGTTTTAGAAGGCAGTTCCTGCACAAGATCTGATGAATCCAGTTAGCCTTCCTTCTTTATATTGTATGTAGGATATTCCTCTCCCCCTGACTCTTTGTAATGCTTCTCCATTTTTCACATGATTGGCCTAACTGATCTTTTCCATTCTTCTACAGTACCACATTTCAGAACATTCCAGGTATTTCTGATCTACTTTCAAAAGTGTCCAAGTTTCAGCGTCATACAAAGCTGTACCCCAAAAGTAGTACTTTACTAGTTTCTTCCTTAAATTTAAGTCCAATATGCTGGTAAAAAGAACCTTCTTCTTCGTGAAAGCTGCTTTTCCATGGCAATTCTGGATTTAATTTCATATGTACATCTTGCATCATTTGTCACAAATAGTTGAAATATTCCACATTTGTTTTTTGCCTATCATAATCTGTAATGAGTATGATTGCCTTGAGATTCTCATTACCTTAGTTTCTTCCACATTCATTTCCATTTCATAGGATCATCCAATTTCATCTTGTCTATCAGTGGTGTCCTAGTACTGTTTATTCCTTAGCCAGTAGCTCAATGTCATATGCGTGTTTCACAGTGGAAATTACTTGTCCTGCTGTTCTGAAGTCTGCAACCCTTCAAGAGCTTCCTTGATAACATACTTGCTCTATAAGCTGCATATAATCGGTGACAAATGGCATCCTCGTCTAACTCCTTTTCCCATCTTCACACTTCTTGTCTCTGTTGGTTCATTCATACTTTTAATGCTCCCTACAGTTTGCTGACCAGTCTTCTTCTACAGCAGTCAATACCATTTTCCTTTAGGATCAGCATTAATTTTGTCCAATTTACACAGTCAAATGCCTTCTACCAGTCTATGAAACAAGCATGCATTTCTTCATCTATGTCGAAAGTTTGTTCTGATATTATTTTCAGCACCCCAATTGCATCCCAAATTCCTTCTCTTCTAAATCCAAACTGATCTCTCAATACAACCTAAATGTTCATTTCAGTCCTTCTAAATATCCTGGCTACTGTTTTTGCTGCATGTGCAGTGGTCGCTCTATATTGTAGAATTTGGCTTTTCTTTCAGGCAGTCATTGTAACTTCAACAAAATCCTTGGGCCAATCCCCAGATACGTATATTTTGTTTGTCAGTTGTGTCATTATTTTGAGACCAACGTATTATTCCAACAGTTTTGAGTACATCCCCAGGTACATCATTTCCTGTAGCCTTATTTATTCTTATCTCCTTGATAGCTTAGGAAGTTTGTATTACATCTTATTTTCAGAATGCTCGAGATAAAGTACTTGGAACTTCAACCAATGCGCTGTCACCACAGAAAGCAACTCGTAAGTTACCATTATTTTTTCTAGGAATGTAATTACTAAAGTCATCACTAGCAGGTGTGGAAGAACACCTGTCCATCTTTTGATGTTACATGTGTTAAAATTATTTCCAAAACTCCATGCATCTTTTCATGTACTGTGCTACATATTTTGTCATTGAAACCTTTTCTTTTTTTTTTTAAGGATTATCATTACCAAATTTTGCATTACATTGTTGCTAACCTGTGTACTCATTTGTATTCACTTATCAACATATTTAATTAATGGTAACTGTGACATATATTAAATGCTGTCTTCATATGCGTTCATAAAAATGTAACTAGATCAGGGATAAACATACCTAAAACATGGTGTGGAAGAATTCGTAGTAAATGGAAAACTGGCAACCTATCCAATCTCTAACACTCAGATGTTGTCTTAAAAAACTGTGTTTTAGAAAAAGAAGTAAAAGAAATATATTCTCTGTGAGTGGTATGGGTTCTTGCAAAGTGCATCAAATTGAATGAGCTTCTGGGTAAAGTTCTAACCATTGGAGACAGATTTCCTGTCTTATTAAATTATTCACCATTTTATCATTGTTACTGTCGACAACAGTGGCTTGTGAATGAGAATTTATTAAGATGTACATTATCATGGAAGAGAGCACAAAAAATAGGTAATTGCATGATTCCCAGGGGTAACAGTTTGCATTTTATGCATTCCATTGTTTTCTGGAAGATGTTAATGGGAATTGTATTTTTTTAACAACTTAACAATGATATGTTGCACTAATATTTGATTATTAATGGTTTTATACTGGTGGCCCCCATAATCCAACGGAAGTGTGAAATGCTAAGATTAAAGAAAGATTTGATGAAGTTAGAGTGTGCATTTATATAAAACAATGTATATTAGTTCACGTGCTCCATGCAGCAATCACCTTGAAGTTTACAGGTCTTTACAGAATTGTGGGACCTCAGGATGTAACTTGGTTCATGTCATCCCTCTCATGCCTATACTTTTGGAAATCTGTGGACCTCTGCTTGATGTTTCAACCTTGCTCTATCATCTTTATGATAAGCTTCAATCACTGAAGAATAAATATCTAACAAAAGCTGTGCAACTGAAAACGGTCAACAGGTTGCATGCAAGTAAGAGTTATTGACAGTGGTACAGCTCAAAGACCAAGAAATGAGTAATAGTTATTTGCCTTTTAAACTTACTAAATGGTACATTTTTATACACAATCAGAAAAATTTGGACTTATGAAGCAGCAAAATGTTTTATTCAAGAACTTCATACATGGAAAAATTTAGCATACGAGAGTTTGGAAGGGCTTCAAAAATCTGATTTATTCCATAGACATCTTTGTATCAGGGAATGTCTTACCCTTCCAGATAACAGATAAGTATGCATGCCCAAATAATGACTGAATTGTGACTTAGTTTTGTTAATTTATAGCTGCATCCAGAATGTTAGATCATTATATGAGGAAGTCTGATCCCAATGCAAGTGATGATGGAGGCACATGTAGCAGTAGTGGTGGTGGTGGTGATGATAATTTATCTACTCAACACAGTAAGTAAATAACTGTTTATTTTGTGGCAGGCTTCATTACAAATGGAACAACTTGCCCTGAAGTACAAGTCCTCCCCACATGAATGGTGTTATGATGCATGGCATATTGAATCTGTAGCCTATTCACGGCATCTCATTTAAGAGACATAAATCTGTTTTTTATGGGGTTGAAGTTGTAGTGCCATTTCTCAGTTATGTGATTCAGATTTTGTGTATTATGTGTATGACAGTTCTCCTGAATTTTGGAAATTTGAATGGAAGGAGCACTCTGCTATTGTCAGTGCTGAGATAGATTTGGCACACACATGTTACAAGTACTGGTTAGAATCCTTTTTCTGGCACATGGGTTATATGAGGACACTTGTGGCAAGTTTTTGTTCATTTTTTTTGGCGTGACAGCCCCCAGGGGGCCAGGGCCTCCTTATTCACGAGGTTTCTAAATCACACACAACGACACATTACAGTCGGTAGGACTCCTCTGGACAAGTGATCAGCCCGTCGCAGAGAACTCTACCTGTCAACACACAACACTGACAACAGACAGAAATCCTTGCTCCCGGTGGGATTCGAACCCACAATCTCAGCAGGCAAGCAGGCACCAACCTATGCCTTAGACTATGCGGCCACTGGGACCAGCCTTGTGGCAAGTAGGCACACCATTTCAACAAAGAATTTATGAAGAAATAAGTAAATTACCATTGAACACAACAGATTTTATATAATATCAGTATAGCTACATGTTGTGACCCCCCCAAAGTCATCCTCAGGCTAGCTTTGGAGTATTTTTAAAACGAATATGTAGATTGCATTTACTTGAAGTAAGATCTCATTTCTTATACAATACAGCCTTTATGTTTGTGTAGTTCAGGATGAGATCATTTCTAAGTCATTGCTGGCTGAAGAAAATATTTGCATTGCATTTAAGTATATTCTTTTTGATGCTCTTATACTTGTGGGTGTTTTTGGCTTGACTAGCAGCAACAATTTTAAAATTATACATCCCGTTGTGTGTCATACTATAAAGAAAGAAAGAAACAAATGACCATCGTCGAACACAACGAATTTTATATATCAGTATTTCTATGTAGATATTATATAAAATTTGTTGTGTTCAGTGGTCATTTGTTTGTTTGTTTCTTTCTTTATAGTATGACACACAACAGGGTGTATAGTTTTAAACAAGAATTTCTGGTTAATAAAAGTTGAATGTAGTCAGAACAGTAGAGAGAACTTAGCTTCATACAGAATGGCATTACATTTTTCAGTTTTGGATGCACTAACATTTTATACCCATTACACTTTTTCAGATATCCATGACCAGGCCTTGCTTTGGCCCTGATGGTTGGGATATGCCCGCCAATATTCAAGCGGTTACAGTATCTTGAAGAGTGGTTGCCTCAGAGTTTAACAATGTGGGGTGTATAAGTGTTACTAAAGAGTGAAAGTTCCAAACAGTCTTGTAAGAAACAAAGTTGTAATTTACAGAATTACTTAGTTAATTATAAATTAGCTGGTTGTGAAGGAGATGGCATTACTGTTCTATGAAAATTTGTAGGTGCAGGTTAGTGGCTAGGTTAGTCAAACATGCTGTGATAAGACTCTTCAGACAGTTCCACCTTCAGAGATTCAGTTTTCTGGCATACAATACTGGGTGCATTGGTATGTAGTTACCATCGTTTTTCACAGTTTGATACATCCATGTTCAGGGTTGTCCAACATTGGTGTAGAATAGTAAAATTACTTCTAGCACCCTGGATTGGTATCCAAGAACTGCTGGCTCCCTGGTGAGAGAGAAATCCTTGATGTTTCTGGTAGAAGTCAGTTCCTTTGGTTGCGTTCTTGAACATATTTGAGGTCTTTGCTCTTCTGGGATATTGCACAACCTTGATTGGTGGTAGGTTGTTTGGTTTGGTTTGGTTGGTTATGTTTCAGGATAGGCTATCGATCTCATCTTCCAGGATGAAGCCAGGAACAGATGGATGCATAGTTTTATAGGGAATGGTGTGGGCTATGATTTGTTGTGAGAGAAAGTGAAGAAAGCCACTTGTATTAATGGAGCATGGGGTGCCAGGATGTAAGGCACAGGAATTGTGGCCAGGGTAACACCAGAAAACTTTGAAGAATTTGAATTAGACTCGTGAGGGTGGGAAGGGAGCTACCTGTACTGGGGGGAGCAGTGAGGAGAGGAAGGTGACCAGTGAAGTGGGCTTTGGGGAAAGCAGTGCTCTTGCATGAAATCACTGGGGCATGGTAGAAGTGCAGGGAAGGTGATATGTGACCATAAGGAAATAGGATTAAAGAAAAAAACAAAAGAAATTAGAAAGAAAAGAGTAAACAGAAAATAAGAAAGTAGTTTAGAAAAAAATTGAGGGATGAGAATGTAGTAGGCTAGCCATATGGGTCCAGGGTGACAGTGAAGAGAGAAAGGAGGGCCACCAGGTCAGTGGCAAAAGTGGGTGCTAGATGGTTAAATGCCATTAGTATGTGGGGAAATGAAGAGAAGTGCAGAAATGGAGACTAAGATAACACAGACCAAATAGGAAAACAATGAAGTGAAATGACATGGGCAGCTTCTCTTCCTCTTCTAGGCACTGCCTCCCCAATTCCAATTTTTCAGTGTTTTCTGAACTGTATGAATTCTTCCCCAGTTACTTGTGTAATTTCACAGTTCATACTGGAGCAGGTAGTTATATTTACAGCTAGCATTGATTTGCCAGACAATCTGCAGAGCTCCAAAATTGTTCCAGACTTGTAGATCCTCTTGTGGGTGGACAATTATTACAGTTCACCTCTGTGTAGTCCCATCAAAACAGACAGCATGGGTTAGTAAAATTCAGGAAACTAGTGAAGGGAGAGTCTGTTGCTGCTGAATTCAGTGGGATTATATTTATGAAGTGAATAGATGAAGTGTCATTCGTATTCTTGTTCATGACAGTACAACACATACAGACATGAGCACTGAAGTTTTGAAACCAAAATGTAGTAGGCAGTACAACCTAGCAAAAGGTGGTGTGGACCTGAAAGATCAAATGGTTCAGCCATACCTATTGGAAAGAAAACAAGCAAAGAAATGCTATATGAAATCTTTCAACAGGTTGCTAGATATAGCCTTTCATAATGCATTCATGGTATGTAATAGTTGAAACAAAACACAATTTGACCAATAGGTTGGTTCTGAAAAAAGCCCTCATTCTCCAACATAAGCCTCAAGATGCAAGTCCTGCTTAACCTCCAGACCATCAAAAGACCATCCACTATACATACTAATGGGGAGGCACTTAATTGAAAAGATCCATATTACAGGAAAAAAGGGAAAACGCCAAAGACAGTGCACTGTTTTTACAGTACAGAAGAATAGGAAGGAGTCAATTTGTTGGTGTCCCAACTGCAAAGCAGGCTTGTACATGGAGTCCTGTTTCAAACTATCTCACATGCAAGTTGACTACTAAACTTACTCTGACACCTGAAGCCCTACTGCAGTGCTGCAGTAGTCATAAGGCCCTGTTATGTATGAGAAGGTATTTTAACTGGAGTGGTGTTATATACAGATGTTATGTGTTATATACAAGTGTTACTTACATGTATTAATTACAGGTGTTAATTGTTATCTACAGGTGTTATACATTATATTCAGGTACTATTATGTATCTTGGGGTAATGTGAAAGAATGGCATATAAAAGAGAAGGTTTTTCATGTATACTCATAGGACATATTATGTACACAGTAATACAGTCTTATAAGTATGACAGTAATTGTAGTATGTAAGCAATTTTGACACTTTAATTTTATGAATATTATAACAATGTGCTTTCGTAATATTTCCAAAGACTTAAAACCCAAACCAGACAATAACTGTCAGACAGGAAGGGAACAGGCACATATCAGCCTTATTGTTATGGCAGCTGAACTCCGACCAGGAGTGGTAGTCTAACCCCCTGATCAGGAGGGGAGATACTGTATTTCTGTTCCCTAAACTTTTCTTCTTAATTGGGGGCTGAGTAAATAGTGCTTCCCTAAAAACATTTCTTTTAGTTGGAATATTATTTTTAATTAGAAACCTTGTAAATCCTTTAAACCATGTCAGTGTTTGGGCCTGACTGTGTAATAATTATATTCAGTGTTAAGCACCTTTTCCCAAGCTTGACATGGCACTCTTAATCTGGAAGTTCAGCCGACTAGATCTGTCTGTACTCCGGGGAGTCAACTTAATAAATTATTTTTTTTTGTGTCAATGATTGTACTATCTACTACCCCAAGAATCACACCCATTGCTTCCGCTCGGCAATATTCCTCAGTACATGTCCAGGTGGAAACACATAAATTGGTAGTTACCAACCTGCAGATACAACAGTGGAACGTGAGTCAGTAATATATATGTGCATTAAGCCATCAGAAGTGTTGTTGTACTGTAGATATAATGCTGACAGCAAGAGTGTATTTAGTCTTGTGGTGGTGCAGTGTTACAGTCTTGTTAAAAATATGTCCCCCCCACCTCAGTAACATAACTATAAATTACACTAAATAATTGTGCCAAACTGAAGCTTTTGTGCAAGTGGACAGAAGTCAAAGGTTATGGCAAAATCACACAAAACCATGTCATCAAATCTTCAATAAAAATGGCATAACATTACATAGCATTGCTAAATTATGCAGAGAATTTCAAGCTGTTATATTTTGTACAAAGACTGAATGAAAAGTAATGTCTCCAAGTTTCTAACTCCCAAACAGATGGCAGCAATGATGTGCTACAGTCGGGAACGTGTTAATAGCATCTGTTTTTTACTTCACTTGGTGGCAAGTTAATGTGTGAAGAGGTTGTGTTTTATTTATTAAAATATCCTTATTAAAACAAAAGTAATTGAGATGGAAGCATTATTTTGATTCAACCCACAGTTCTCAGGTTATGTAATATTTTCCACATGTAAGAAGGCAGATTTAAATTCCTCCTGGGGTGGAAGCCCGAGCACCATTTAAATACTGGCATGAGAGGGTAAACAAAGGTTGGAAAATACTTACAGTCAGTAATTTTCAAGACCATGACAGGAATAAAATTTAAACACTACATCCTGAATGTTTTCAGATTGCATTCAATGTGGGGATCATTAGTATATAGTTTATCCTTCTGTTTGTGTCACAAGTAATGGGCCCATTAATCCTAGCTGCACACCATACATCAACCATAACATCATTATTCTGTGGATTCACACTTCCACTGAGTTTAAACCCATTAAACCACTAAACATAATGAATGTGGGGTCTGTGATGGACTGTTGATGCGTAATGAACATGGAACAACCTCTCCGTGGAAATGTGGCCACAGGTGGATTGCCGGGTGTGCAAATTTAATTGTGATAATCTGGCTGATAGGATGATATTTACATCAAGTAAGGACCCTGTATTCTTATTATATGAAAGGAGATTACAGTAGATTATACTTGGTTACAGCATTGCTGTTAGAAAAACACGAAACCAGTGTTCCAGCTACTTCAGTTTTAAAGGCAAAAAAACAGATATTGAAAACAAAATCTGAGGAAGAAGTGCAGGCACTACCAGTCAAGAAAGTGCGCCGTGTTCTTCCAGAACATGAAGGTCGTTACAAAATCACAATGCCATCTGGATCAACGCCTCGGACCCAGAAGATTTTAGCCAAACAGGAATTGTGTAAGTACTACCATAAGAGGAACCATGTCATTAGTGTTCAGCTAGACACCCATTTTACAGTTTTTTGTTACTTCAGTGATGCAGAAAAAGAAGACTGTTTTTGACAGGCTGGGGGATGGATCTGTTACAAGCACAACAGAAAGTGAAGGCCCAAGTATTACAATCACTGGTTTGGGCTTCAGTATTGTGAAACCTGCTAACAGCACATTGGAGAAGGTAATTTACTACTACTACTAATAATAATAATAAAAATAATACAACTGCTGCTGTGTGATTGAACACTGCTTCTGAATATTGGAGTGCATATCAAGTGCTTTTAATGAGGGTAACTTTATTATACATTAAGGTACTGCGAACATCAATGTCAAAATTGAAAGTGTGTTTTGCATTGATACAGCAGTCATCGGTATTCTCACGACTGGGTGAGAAATCTCAAGTGTCTTCTACATCAAATCAGGACATGTTGCAAGATAAAGACTATACAGAGGACACCCCAGTCCCCAGAGAGTCTGTGTTGCCCTATGCTGGAGTGTTCAAACAAGAATCAAGGAAGAAAATTGTGAAAAAAATTCCAGTACAGAAAAGTAAGAAACATTCTCTTTTAAAAAAGGTATCTTGTTACATACAACACTCTGGGGAGCTAGAAAGTTCCTTTTGCAGGATGGAGATCAAATTACAATATAAGGTAAGTTGTACAAGGAGCTTTATATTTATCAGAATGGCATCTCTGTTGTAGTATTGCATCTCCTTGTTTGTGAGAATGGAGCTGGTGATATGTTGTAATTATTTTTAGTTGCACTTTATAAAACATTGAATTTATGAAGAGTCTTACAGTGTCAGGTCATTCACATTTTTAAAAAATGTTCTGTAACACCATGCTTACCGTGACTGAACCTCACTTCTTGTGACATTGGATGGCACAGGACCTAATATACAAGCCCGACTACTTTTCACGTAAACTTATAAGAGCCTTTCCTACAGATCAGTCAGGCATTTTTGATTACTACATGTTTGTAGCTATCCAAATAACTCATTGTTAAACAAAATGTTCTTTAGAAAATCACATGATTGGTGAAACCACCATGTGCAAAAGTACAAGTGTGTGGAAGATATGGGGTTAGGAAACCAAAGACGCCTGAAGTATGATATGTTAATTAGTGGTTAATAATCACAAAAGCATTTGTGTCTATGTATCCTGGAATTATGTCATTGTTCCTAGCTGGAAGTTGACATGGTAATAAAATGATGTAGATTTCTTGGCAGATTGGGAGACAGATTGTTTTGTGCAGAAAATGGTGAACTGTGGTTGCTTTGTCTTCTGCATGGCATTGTACACCTTGTATGGTGCTATGACAGCCTCCATCCCTTGTTTGTGTTGCAGACACCTATTCATCCACCAAGTCCAAGGACTCATTTATATTTACTTGGCTGTGATGCATGATTTCCAGTGTCCAGTGACAATAATGAACTTCTCTTTCAGATTTGCACTGTAGTCAAAGTGGTAGATGCAGCAAGTGTAGGTTTTTTGTTTGTTGTTTCTTTATTTTATTTTATTATGTAATGATGATTTCTTGGTGGAGCAGATCCAGGCATGAGGTGGTGGTGTTGGACTTATGCTCTCCTTGTATATTTCGATGTGTGAAACCCAAATCTTGTGGATTCCCTGGGGCATTATCAAGGACAAGAAGCACCTTAAACATTAGTTTCTTGAACTTCCGATACAGTTTTCAATCCACCTTATTCTTAAGCAAGACATCCCATTGTATTTGAATATACTATAAATAAAACTACATAAAAGCAATTCTAGACACAACTTTATTAATAATTTGTCATCAGTGACATGTTTCAGCTTTCTAAGCCATATTCAGGCTGAATACACGGTTGTGGTATGAACTGTATGTTACAGTGCCGTAAGATGTTTCGACAAGATCTCATCTTACATCATAGTGGAATATTATAAGAAGTAGTATACATTAACCTTTTGGCGCTGGAATTATTTTTTTTAATTTTAGCACACCCTGTATATAAAATGTGAATAATGCAGGAACCAAATATGTTAAAATTACAAAACAAACTGCATTTTGAAAAGAAAAAAACGGAGAGTATATACCATGTTTAAAATATTCAGTACCTATATTTGTTGAATAAATATATAAATGCAACTTTAGAGGTTAGCGGCGTGGTACGACCACTATAGTTGACATTAGGCGTCAAAAGGTTAAACAGGTTTTACAAAATGTGTGAAATTTCACATATATTTAAAGCCTTTTTAATATATATTCTTATAATATTCCATTATGATATAAGACGAGGTCTTGTCGATACCACTTACGGCACTGTATTTTATAGTTCATACCACAGTTGTGTGTTCAGCCTAAAGATGACTTACAAAGCCGTAACATGTCGCTGATGATACATTATTAATAAAGTTGTGTCTAGACTTGTTTTTATGTAGTTTTTTTAATGGTAAATCACCCTTTACTGGCATTACCTTTGGCATCACCAAAGCACCAATGACTGACAGCCATTTTTGTGTCTCATCTTTGAGCCATATCTTTTTGAGGAAGGGTTGACAATGCCTTGTGCAGCAATTTTCACTCTCAGTGGAGCACTTACATTAACACTTCCTGTGATCTTGTCTTCACATTTCTTGATGGAACAAATCATGGATTCATAAACATCAATATGGCCACTGACTGCAGCAATTCCCATTCCCCTGTCCAACTTGTCTCATGCTGCCACTTACTTTAAGAGTCATAACTTTTCTTCTTATCCATGAGCACTTGCTCAGGACATAAATCACCTGCTCCTGATATATATATGATTAAAACAGGAGGACGTCAGTTCTGAAAATTATGAAAAGTACAGTAAAATTACATTCCTTATTGCACAGAACATAGCTCAACTACTGACATGCAAATGGCCAGCAGGCAGGTGCATCCTCTTGTATATTATTCCAGGCACGTACAGATGCAAAACCACAAATACCGTGAAGGACCTACACTGCAGTACGCAAGGTTGGCCACAATAATTCTTACACAGATAAGCAAAACCACTATGTACAAACCTGCAAATGAGGATGTAATTGCAGTAATGTTCGTGTGACATTTACCCAGATCTTGGCCCAAACTGTATAAACACATGACTGAACAAGACTTGCACTGGAACAAAATGCAGTACTTCCTAATTTTGGTACACTTAATGTTGATCTTAACTTTTACTCTTTATTCTGTTATATATAACAAGTTTTATATTAATATTGTATTCATTTAGTAGATTCATTTACATCATAGTCTTACTAACCACTCAGGTGGTTAAACACCAGCCCCTCTCCACCACAGAGGCCCAGATTCAAATCCTCGGCCAATCCGTGTTGCATTTGTGGTGGACAAAGTGGCAGTGTAGCAGGTATCATTGTAGAAATTTATGGCATTGTTAAGTAACATTTTTAAGAAATAATTGATTTTAATATAGGAATTAATGGCCTGATGATGACAGGTCTGTATTGTATTGTGTTACTGTTCACACAGTTACGCAATAACATTTTGCACGCTTGCTGTGTAGACATTAAATAAAAAGTACTGTGTGCATGCATGTTTGTATTTAAAGATGCAGGCACAATAAATGTCCCCGTACAAAGCCAGAATTTCAGATTTTTATGTTATTGTTAGATTATTCTTTACTTCTCACTTATTTTCCAGTTAAAGTTCCCACAATGCAGGCTGATATAGAATCAGCCAGACAGCTCATAACGGAGGATGGTCGTGTTGTATCCAAGATGGTCCAAGTGCAGGAACGACTTGGACCCTCGGTGTCTGATGGCAGGAGTTCATTGCAAGCTGTGAAATCTCCAGGCAATGTGAAAGTTGTCAAGAAGATTATCAGAGCCAACAAGACAACAGCAGGAATTCTGGGTAAGATGTATGGATGTTTAAGATAATTAGAGAAACCTTCAGAATAGTAATCATCAGCATCCTTTATAGTGGCTAGCTGGATGATTTTGTTACCTTATATTCCCTCGCATAGCCATTCTAGTCTTTGTGTCATGAATCATCACTCTTCTTCTGCAAGGTGAAACTAATAGGAATATGATACACATGTAAGATACCTGAAGTGGATATTGTTCTGAGAGACAGATAGAGCACTGCAGCATTGGAAATACTGTTCATTATGCTGGCTCAGCGGGATGTGAGTACCATTTCCTCAAGAGAATGTGATGTGAATGTGTGGTGCCTCGATAAGGAACATGTTGATGTCGATCTTCATGGGACAATGACTGCGTAGTGCAGTAGATGCCTAATTATCTGACTTCCAGTTATTAGACATTCCTTTTTATTTGATATGCACTGTTGGTGGAATGCTGTGTTATATTTATCTGCATTCATTTCACAACAGTCTTGATATGTTACCAACCGGAAGCCCATTATGTAACAGAATCAGATACACTCATTGTTAATTGTTACATCATGGTTTGTTACTGGCTTCAGTTGCATGATGCACTTGTGCTTTAGTTTGTTGATTGAAGTTAATAATTTCCCATGTAGTATAGGGAATGTCTCAAATGAAAAGAGAAGGAAAGTGATTGTTTATGTGGAATAAAATCTTGAAGCCTTACAGAGACTTAGAAAAAGACAAAATTATGCAAAATGTGGCAGATGAACTGGTGTTGTCTCAGTTACTCTTGGTATTTGGAAGAGGAAAAAATGTTAAATTGAGAAGTGGTGTTCCATCAGAGCTTCAGATGAAAACTTGAATTCAAGAAAGCTGATGAACAATTTGAATATGAAAAGGTGAGTGAGCTTTACTTTTGTAGTTCACACAAAGCAAGAGAGGTGCACTAATGACTGAATCTCTGGATAGGAAAAGGCATAATTTTTAGTAAGGAGTTCAATGAAGAACTGATTTCACAGCTGGATAATTAGCTTGAAGAAATGTTACAGAGTGTGGTAGCACAACATGCAGAGAAGAATTATGGGTAGATTCCTGAAATTCAGAATAATAGGATTGGAAGAGAGATTTGTTATTAGAGAACAACTGGAGAAGCACGGCAATAACAAGAGTGACAGAGTCTCTCTTCTAGCAAGATGGAAGGAAGTGACAAGATGGAGAGAACCACGTTAATGACAGTCTACAAGTTATGCAGGTAGGAAGGTTCACTGTATGTTATCCATTGTCGGTGGTGCTCGAGTTATATTAACACTGATGTGCCAGTAAGTTTCTAATGTCTCATTCTGCTTTAATAAGTTACTAGTGAGAGTATGTAATACATAATGAAAGGGACTAGGGAAGTTAATTGTAGAACTTATTTAAAATTATACTGACTTACGAGTTAAGGATTTTGATTAATATGAGAAAGGCTGCTTCTCCCTTATTCCTCCCCTGCAAACCCAAAGCCTTACAAGAGTGCCTGTAACTGCTTGGAATCATTATAGCTCAGGCTGATCTCACATGACCTGATCCCTTTAAAACACTTTCTAAATTGTGAGGTGTTGGGAGCTACTACCTTTGTAGCAGAATGACCACTCCAGTGGTGTTTCAACTTGCTACGTGACAAAGTGGTAACAGCAGCATGATTATTTTATCCGCTTGCATTACCTTTTCTTTGAAACATGATAGAATAGTCTTTTAAATAATGAACTTTGGTCACGTGAGCAGCTATACTATTGTCATGTAGCTGGATGCAATGTAAAAGTGCTTCTTTCAACAGCTCTGACTTCTGGTGCAGAAAAGTCACCTCCTTGCTGTAAGAGAAGCAAAGAACAAATGATGATTCTTGACCGGCGTAACACCTCAGGTAAACCATAAACTAAAAATGACTCTTACTGGAAAATTAAAAAAGCCTGACGACTTCAAAAATGCAGCTCTACCAGCATTTTGAGTTCGGTACAATAGCCAAAAAAGTGAGTGGATGGACCCAAAAAGTTTTCTGTTTGTGGTTCACTGAATTTGTCCCTTCCATAGAAAGTTTTTTTTTAAAACCAACAAGGAAAGGAAAGCAGTTCTTGTCATTGGTAATGCTCATTTCTTCCTACTGAAAAGGAACTGAAGAGTGGGGATGTAAGAGTGATTTTCCTGATGCCATATGTCACCCAACTCAAATGTCACTCAGCTGGTTGACATTTGGTGGTGTCACCTAATTAGGCGATACTTGATGGTGTCAGCCTGTGAACCAAAATGCACTGAACAAAAAATATTGATGTAGACTTCATCAGTCACTTAAAAAAGTTATTGATGGTGAGGAGGTGTTTGAAGAACATAAACCTGAGAGATGTTTGTTGGATACTGCAAGCCTGGGAGGTAGATCAGGCAAAAGAGACTGGCACAGCCATGGAGAAAGTTACATGGAGAAAAAGAAAAACAAGTTGGAGATAAACTGGCAAGGAAATGGTGGAGGAAAAGTGTAAATTTTTGTTCCCCTCTCAAAACGTATATAAAACTGTGAAGTTGCGATAATAGCGACATACAGGAATGGATGGATCGGAGTTGAACAACATCTAACTGACAGTCAGATAGTGTATATTGTGAATCATGTTGGTGACAGCCATTTAGAAAACAGTACTGAAGGACAAAGCAAGTTAATAGAATGACTCTTAATCATTCTATTAGTGGGGGACTGAAGGCTATTGGGACTGCACTTGCATACATCATACAACGCGAGGAGGTGACCACTAGACATACTGCTTTTCAAGCATTGACATAATCTAGCCTCTAAGAAAAGGAATGAAGCTTAGAAACATAGCCTTTTGCTTATTTCTTTAAAAAATTAAATTTTTATTTACCAAACCTACATTATGTTAAATTTATGTGTGGGAGTGGAATCATCATTACATTTTTATTTCATTCCTTGTATTTCCATCATAGTGTAGTAACAAATTCAGTTATGTATTGAGTCGATGTTTACTGTTACTGTTTACATTAGTATTCCATATTATCCAGCATTTTGATTTTGCGACTGCCCTTTGGTCCTGTTTAGGTTGAATAATCAGGACTCGCCTATATTTAATGGAGTCACTGAAGTATTTATTTTTACCAAACCTGCTACAGATTACACAAACAAAACACGTTTCTCCATATTCTGTAAATAAAAAAGTAAGAAGGTTATAACAGATCTTTGGACTTTTATCTTTAATTAACATCACCCTGAATCAGTTGCAGAATGAAATACAAATTTTGAAGTTAAAAATGAAATTGTGAACACTTGAAATATTGTAAGTGTGAACTTTTAAGGTCAACACCATGGCTGCTGCTTTCATACTTAAGTCACAATTGCGCCACAACCTTTGCTACTTGTTGTTTTGATGTATTGTGAGATTCCCTACAGTTCACCGATAGCTCATATCTATGGAGATTTTCAGCATAAATCTTATGGTTTTCATAGCCAAGTTTTTTACTTTAAGTTTGGAACATGCAGATCTAAACACAAGTTTTGCTACACATCAGGACGTTGGAGGAGACTTCATTCATCTCTCTTTCTGGTGTGTGAAGTTTTACTTATTGCAGAAAATTCTTTTTCCATTCCTACTTTCTCCCATTTGATGAGTTGCCACTTTTCAAATGGAATTTTGCTGTAACCCTATTCTGGTTACCAGATCATGCTGGTGATAGTATTGAGGCAGCTAATGCTGACGCACTGGACACCATTCTCTAACGTATGTTTTTACCTTTTGTTTTGAATTCGGATTTTGAAACTCTACCATCAGCCTATTTTGGATAAGTGGCAAAGGGACTGGGATCATACTCTAGGTAATGTGAAATGAAACCAATAATGCACCCACAAGTATTGTTATTCTGCCTATAGCAAAGAGATTACCGTAACTTCAGCATGGGATGACGACAAACATCTGACACATGGCTGCCTCTATCCAGTAACCCACCTCCCATGTTTCCCTGTAATATATACCCAGATATCAGTATATTTTAGTTGATTTACCAAGGTATGTAATCAAATGCAAACTGGTTTGCCTGCCCCACACACACACACAGTCAGTGAAATGCGATGTAATGATCGATTTTTTAAGCAAAGTTTTAGCCCTTTCACAAAATCCTTTGTTTATGTGCCAAATATTAACTATCATGTACAGTTGGCAAACTTTTTGCTTACAGTGTAGCTGACTCAGCTAGGCTCCTGCCACTTGCACTGTTACAGAAATGTTTTGTCTGTTCAAAGTGGTGTTTTGTAGTTATATTCATTCATTCCAGTTCATGAGCTGATTTTACATTTTGCTTTGTCACTGTTCATGTTTCAGTACCGTACGTGAATGTTTGATTTGAGATTTTCACAGCAGTGGAGATACATATATTGGCATACTGAGTTATGGCACCATGTAGTCAGGTACTGTGTTACTGTATCCATCTTCAGAGTAGAAGATTTTTACACTGCATAGGGAGGCAGTATGATTCTTCAAATTCCAAGTTACCAGACTACATTAGTATCATAATGCAGTAGGCCATCAGAGGTTTGCGATATTCTTTTGTGTACTGTATATTCATTTGACAGTTGAATAACTAAATGCAGTGACTTACATCATTCTGTTCTTAATCACTTTCATACCTATTTTTGTCTTTAAACCATATGAGTAAAACAAACAGGCATTTTGAAAGTAAAACTGTTCCAAAGATTAACCAGCATTTATGCAAGCACATTAACCATAACAGTCAATGCAGTTAATACTGATTTCTATCTATAGCAAATCCTACGAATGCAAAGAAACTGAGTGTTAAAGCACGGCTTGGCAGCTCTGATTCAGAAACCAGTCCATCTACAACTTCAGAACCAGCTGTTAGAAGAAAGAAGGTACGTTGCAGTGAAATATCTTAAGATGAATATCTAAATCATCAGCAAATGACCATCAAGTTACATGGTTCAAAAATGGGAGAAAATACAATGTGTGCAAAATATGCAAAATACTTGAAAGGAAACAGTAAAATGTAGTTTAGACTGGATGTTGATGACAATCAGAGATTCTGCAGCTCATCGAGTCTGAAACTGGAGGGTAAGCAAACAGTATAGAAGCACAACATGAAACAAGTTATATTAAGTGCTCTTAAACATGAATGCATGTGATAAGTAGATTTGTTCTTTCTTGCCTTAATTTTTAATTTGCAAACAAATTTTGTTGCAGATTATTTTTTTTAAAAAACCTAGTGAGAAGGTCACAAGTGCCAGAAACAGGGTCCTGGAGCCAAGTTTAAATACTGCAGCAAGAAAGAGTGTTACATTTGGTGGTGTAACTAAGAAAACATTTATGCCAAGAGAAGCTATTACTAGTAGTACAAATGATGGTCTACGTGCACTGTCAAATTCTAAGCCTGTCACAATGAAAACTGGTGTGTTCAGCCGTCTTGGATCATGACACTGAGAAGCAGTGCAACATTCATTGTACTCTTAAGGAATGTATCAAAGCAATTATCCTGTGAAATGTCTACATCCTGACCAGAAGAAGGTAGTGCAATGATGACAAACATATGGTCTGATTTATGTTGCAGCATACCAAGGTGGTTTTATATTCTGTGATACATTATCAAATTGCAGAAGATACGTAACCTTCTCACTCTTCTTCTTCTGTGAACTGTAGAATCATTGCTTCATTTACTTTACCAGTTTTGTCTGTACATAAATAAATGACAATTTAAAATTTAGATGGAAAAATAAGATCTGTATGCAAGAATTGTCACCTTTTTATCTTGGCCAAAAATGATAGCAAGGAGCTGAAATTTTCAGTACATTAATTTTTAGCTTTCATGCCTTGGAATAAAGTTCATTGAAGTCTGCCAGATGGCAAGGATGTAATCAGTTTCCAAAACTGTGTGATCATGAAGCACATAACAGTGTTTTCTGAGTTCATAATGGCAAATATTCATCAGCATCTCAAAAGCATTTACAGACTGAACTGTCAATAGAAACACAGATGGATGCTGGGCAAAATGTGTGAGATTCTCAGACAGAAGGAATGCTGACCTAGATGAGCCACACAGCAACTGCCCAGACTTAGTCTTGGCAACTGATCATGTGCAACATGCTGATGAAATCATTCAGAGGGAGCAACATGTTCCTTACAGGGAGTTATGACTGCAGCTCAGAAGCAGTGAAGGAACTCTCAGCACAATAACACAGCAATGGGAATACAGAAGTATGTCCTTGGTTTGTTCCACAACAGTTGACACCAGAACAAAACAAAAGAAGCAAGTTGTTTCAAGTGAGTTGGACTGTGTTGCCCTGTCCACCACACAACTCTGATGTGGCCCTATTGAACTGCCATTTCTTTGATCCAGTGAAGAATGCCATTCATGGATGAAAGTTCAGGGATGGTGATGAAGGGAAGCAGTGCTTATAAATAAAATCTCTTGACTGTTCATTCACCACACTTCAGCTATTTCCAGTCATTTTTGACTTAGATAAAAAAAAAAAGTGGGGCTGACTGTTTCAAGTGAACCTTGTATTAGACTTGTTGCACATTTTTCCAATTGAAATTTAAGTATTGTATTCTAGTACCTCCATGATACCAACCAGTAGGAAAAAACAGATCCTAAAAGTCAATTCTCTCTTGAAGTTTGATCAGCTCACCTTATGCTGTCTTGAGATTTATGTGTGACATGCTTGAACCTTAATGGATCAAGATGGGACATATTGCCATTTTTCAGGTGCTGTGTACCTTGCATAACTGTGCTAGTAAATGATGGCAAAGAGGAGAGAGACCTTTGTATCTACACAAAGCAAGTTGTGCATCTACCAGCAGCAGTTTCACTGGCCTCTCTTATGCCAGTTATAGAGTGCTGAGACTGATATGCATGACCTTTGTTGGATTCACTCTAGTGAGATCTAATGTTCTCATGATGCTGACTATGAAAATGAGAAGTGTAATCTTGTAAATATATACCATACTTTCAAAGGAACCAACCATCTCCATCTTCCAGATAGAAGTTATACTGTTAGGAAGAGTACCCAAACAATACATGGTGATCCCAATGAATGGAGGTTGTAGCTTCTTCTGAAATGCCTGTATGTATGAGGGACTTCAGTAGAACAGTGATATGCCATAGTTAACTTGTGTAGGAGAGACAAATTTATAAGTCCTCATATCTCACTTAATTCTTACAAGAATGAGAATCTTTCAGACAAAAGTTGTAGATGAAATCAAAACACACATATTATGTTCAGTAACTTTCTCTGAAAATCATGTGGTTTATGAGATAATGTGGAAAAATATGGTAGAGCCAGACAGGCCACAATGACAACATGATATGGTGCAGAAGAAGTGTGATTTGGGTTCTGGATAACTAAGGTGACAATACAGACACATGCTCATAGTATTTTATACTTATTTTTGTTAACATCAGTACAAAATATTTTGTAGCTTGAGAGTAGTGCAAAGGGAACCCATTGTTCCACTTGTATGGCAGCACTTAAAGACTTTTATATTGTTGACAGGTCTATGCCAACAGCAGCAAAAGTTTAATGTATTGTTGCACTTCCATGGCAACAGTGCTTATGCAGACACATTACAATGTAATGTTGTATGTACATTGTCTATCTTGATATTATGTAGGCACACCAGTACAGTCATATTTTAGAAAAATACATAATGAAATCTGCTGTTTATACTAATTGCAAGAGGTATGAATCTTATTTTAAGTTCATGATAATGAACTTCTATTTATTGAAAATACTGTCATCACTCGTACACTTGTTGTCAGTTAGATTTGCACTTCTGTCATAATTTGATCCAATGTCTGCAAGTTCTTCAGGTTAATGGGAAAGGCTCCATGGTTCTTGCTTTGCCACCTGTCAATAACCTACTTGCCTCTACCCTCTAATGTCACTTTAGAATGCTGATCATATGTTTAATAAATAGTGCATTAGGCTCCTCTGCACTAATTTGAAATTTCTGTCCATTAGCAGTGTTATTCTTGTGGCTTGAAGAAGGGCTTTGAAGATTTAATGTATCAACCTGCTTAAGGTCATTCAGTTTAAACTCGTTTAGTGTCACGGTTTCCAAAGTTAACTTGCTCCCACTCTTCTGGGCATATTTTGCCATCTGACTGCACAGAAGATCTTGATCGAAGGGCAAGCAGGTGAGTCATGATATTAAGAACATGTGTTCTGTATATAATTAACTTGTTTAGACCCTACTAATGTCAGCACAGTTCAGTTATGGTTGGGAGGGGGGGTATTAACAGCATAAGCAATGAGCCTCCCCATATGCTTTCTGTCGTTCAAAGAATTTTATTGGCACATCCTACTTCACTGCTTGCTCCCTTCCCAATATCGATACATACTAGTACATATATTCTTCATCTTATCTGCTGTCATGTACCTGCTGAATGTAAGTCTATAATTTCCTATTATAAAATGATGCAGTAACCATTTATCAGTTTTTCTGTATATCAATCAATTTTTACATTATCCTGCACTGCATTAGCTTTGACATGGTACAGAGTTCTCTCTCTCTCTGTCTGTGGTAAGCAAAACTATTTGTTGATAATCCTCTGACACTATAAGAATTTAGTGAATCACATACCTTTTGTTACATAATCACATTTTGGAATTTAAAATCCATGTTGAAGCTTGTGCAGATGTATTCTGTATTAATACTCCAGTGCAGGAAGAATGTCTTGTGCTTAGCACCATGTTACATAATACAGTGAAACTTGGATTTTACATTCCTTGATTCTACATTTCCCATGATTTTACACATGTTCTTATTGGTTCCACTACAGCTTCCATAGGAATATGGAATTTTCCTTCAATGTACATTTGGTCTTCCTACGCAGTTCCTTGAATATATGCTAAAACTGAGCATGAACAGGCATGTTGCTCTCATTTTAAGTTCTCTCAATTGGGAATAAAGAAAAAGTATGCATATTTGAGTTAATATGTGTTTATCTCTGTTGTCTGCTTATCATATGCATGACACATTATGTACAGTGGAGTAACCTGGTTGAGCTGCCAACACTGGCCTGTTCTCACAACATGGTGGTTAGGCCCAGACCACTTTTGATAGCTTATCTGGGTTACTCCACTTTACACAACACATGAAGTGGAAAAATGTCCACAACATGTGTAGAATGAATAAATGACAGCTGCCCTCATTGGTAGTGAGAATGAAGTATACAAGGTTCAGGTGAAAGTGAAAAAGTGACTTAGTTATTTGGAAGTTAAGTAGATTACACTTATAATGCAGTACACACAGCTACACTATATTTTAAATGTAGTACAATATTAATTGAGTATATTTAATATAATAGCTACATAATTTTCATTTCCTTGATTTTACATTGATAAGTGGCCCTTCAGAAACATAAAATACTGACTGCACTGTACTGGTGGTAGAGTGAAGCTGATGTCAAGGCAAGAGCATATTGTTTACTGCAGAGTACAGGCATACCCTATTATAGGGTGCTTCATTGTCATTCCCTTGCCAACTTTTTTTTTAATTTGCACAGAAATGTTATGCAATTGAACCTTTGCTGGGAGATTTCATTTGGGTTTACCACCACTGCCATGCATGAACTGATGGCCAAGTGCAGTTGGTCAGCATTAGCAGCTTGTCAAGTTGAGTGGTTTATGACCACACTTCTCAATGGAAAAGCCATGACACATCACAGCCATACATAACCATAGATTGGTTTTGTGGTTTAATTGGTGCTGTGTGATAAAACTTGTTTCATTTCTGTTTAACGTACTGTGGTTGTTTATTTTTTGGGGGAGGTGGTCTCTTGACCGTAGTTTTTGTGATAAGTCAAAGGGTGAAGAAGTGTGAATGAAAAAAGCATCTGTAAAGGTTCACAGGAATGTGTTCTTGTTAGCAATGAAGTTGGATGTCATTAGATAAGAGAATACCTGTTCAGTATTTGCAAAGCATGAGATTTAGCAGGATCAGTTGTATGATCTATTTTGAAAAATAAATACAAAATTAATGAAAGAAAGCAGTCCCTTTAAGGTCTTCAAATTAAATAGTACCCTGTGTACCTCTACTCATTAATCTGATTTCAGTACTGAAATATACCTGACACTGGGAATTATCACTGAAATGTAAGGTGAGTGTACAATTCAGATATATGAACACTGATTCCTATGAAAAAAGGCCCCATGCTTACTGCTGTTCCACTTGGTGCTCTGATTTTTTTAATTTCCAAGTACGGAAGTCATTATTAGGTTTTACTCACACTTAAAAAGCTGACAGTAGGGTCCTTCAGCTTGCAATCATGCCTCACATTGGACAAACACTTTGTTGTACATTGAAATAATGCTGGTGAAATTAGACAGTACTGCCCAAATGCTTTCTTTCATTTTGTCTTCAGTCTGATGACTACTGCTCTTTACTTCCTGTAACATGTCCCACAAGTGAAAACGTGTTAAAATCTGGTGAATGAGGGAACCATGATCCCCTACACATTATTATCATCAAAAACACTAAAAAATGTGTTCATTTCGTGATGTTCAACAGTAGTGTTAGATTGTAACAAATCAGTGTGAATTAGACCTCGGAAAAATGGGCCCAGTAATCATAGATGCACTAATAGCTCACAACACACCATCCTTAAATGTCAGAATGGCATTTTGTGGATTAACAAGAAACTTTCTGCAGAACTCTGCCTGCTATTCTGGGCGTTCATGTATCCAATAAGATGAAAACAAGTTTTTTCCACTGAGTATGAGTGTGGGAGGTATTTCTCTATCATGTGACTAATGACTGTCACCAACTGTGTAGACTTCACAGATTCTGTTACAGTATGGGTGTAGAGCATCTTGCTAGCCAAGTTCCATGCCATAAGTTTGCCAATGGGAAGGAACAAACAGTACCTATATGCCAGATACAGGACACTTTGTCAGTGAAAATAAAGCTAATGTTAAGTCACGAGTTCCAAACACACCTTGTTGGTATTCAGATTTCTACCAATTGGTCTTGTTATTTCAGTAATGCATTGAACAGATTTCAATGATTCTGTTAGTATATCTTAAGACAAACCAACAGCGCTCAAAATCAACAAGAGAATCTGAGGCACAAATGACTTGTTTCACGTGCTGGCCACAGAACTAGTGAATATCATCACCTCTCTCAATGTCCGCTTGTATCACAACCACACATTAAGTTGTGATAGGAGTTTATCATCTTCAGGCATTATGTTATTTTACTCCATGTGTAATGTTTAATTTAATTGCACAGTTCCAAGTATATATGGAATTATTATTATTGTTATTTCATCCACATTCTATAATTTATGCAGTTCAGCTCATTCTCAAAAGACTAAGCACTTATTGATTGTTCTGCCCAAAACCACGACTGTATGGCATGTATCAAATACTACTGCTTTCTGCATTACAATATGTAGAACAGGGAGAAGATTAAGCAGCTTTAAACTTTCTTTTAATTTGTTTGGAATAATAACCCTTGAGGATAGTACTAGTGGTATTATTATTATTATTGTGACTGACTTAATCACACTTCTGAGCACCTGTCTGCTGGGAAACAATCACATGTATGTACCAGATTGTTGGTGCGATTAGGTTCAGACAGAGGAAGGAGCCTCCCATAAATCCAACCCCTTGTCCGTACCTCAGGATTACATGGATCCATACCCAGGGTCACTTGGAAGGCGGTAACAGGTGTGGAGGGGATAATCTGTAGAGGGTTACTACGACACACTCTGGCTAATGGGGATCTGGCCTGCACAAGCCAGGGTAGAAGGTATCGTGCTGAAGGCTGCATAGCACTGGGGCAGTAATGGCAGTGTCCTAAACGATCCCCTTGGGGAACCAGCCAGCACCCCATTGTATGTAGGCCTTCCATCCACGTGGGGCTCCATGGACGGTGACCGCATGTTTTCCCCCTATTTCATGGGAGATCTTAACTGGTGACTCTGAAAATGAGTAAATAAACCATTCACTCTGGAAATGGAGCAACTCTCTCCAGAGGGGCCCCATTGAAGGAACATGAAGGGGGCTCCTTTACAAGGGACTTTGGGAGAAATGTGAGAGTTTGTTTCATCAGGGGACCTTGTTCCCCCCCCCAGGGCACCGAGTGATGTGTAAAAATGTTCAAGTGGGGGAAAGGGGCATTTTTATACTAATGCCAGCATACAACCTACTGTCTGCCATAGCAGAGCCCTACCGAACCACCTACATGTTGGTTATTTTGCTATGGTAAGGGGATTTTTACTGCCCGATGATCTGGCCTATCACAGAAAGCTTGGGTTCCTGTAGTATAGCCACTCACAGGATTATTATTACTACTACTACTACTATGGTTTTGGGCTACTGAAATGTGTATAACATAAGGAACATGGTTAACTTACATAATTAGGGGTTATCAGTCTCTTTGTCAGGACAATGGACTTCTTCATTGAGGAATTTTCTCATGATGGAACAGGTGTTTAGTACAACCACTTTCTGGACCTGGCACAGTAAGCATAGTGGTAAATTAAGGGTAGGGAGGCATGTTAGGGATGGCCTCCATAGCATGCAAGACCAATGGAATAACAGTGTATCATTACCCACAACAGTTCAATATCTAGGGTGTTACACACTGGACTGATGAGATGCAGCAACAAGCCACAGGCCTGCAGAGGAAGGAATGCCACCAATGAAAGTTAATTTCATTTTTAGAAAAGAATTGGAAATGTACATTCAAGGTAATCTGACCTGTCTTCTGTATCAGTATTATCAAGTTATCTACCCCTTTTTTCACGTTTTCCTTTTCTGGCTTCTTCGTCCATTTTTAAAATTGTTAAGACTTCTCTCTTGCAACTCATCACATCTGTGTTCTTCTGCTGGCTATTTTCCTGCATGTACTCATCTCCATCCACTTCTTCATCTATTCGCCTTTTCCTTGCTCACATATTCTCTTGCTTCTCCCTTCTACTTTTTCTTTCCTTTCCATATTATAAATGAGCCCATCTTGACCTATTCCGGAAACTAGACAACCTGCTCATTTCATTTTACACAAGCTGTTATCAGCTTTCTCCATCTTTACATTTTGAACATGTGCATTAAAGTTGGTTATGTCTCTTCTTATCGGAAGAATATGATATTTACATTTATCCTTATGTTTATCAATAGTACCTGTGATTTCATTTAGCTCCAAATGTAAATGGGGAATGAAAGATAAAATGCCATTCTTTAATAATTGTCCCAAGCAGGGCAGGGATATACAGGCAGATGTCGGCTACTTCTGTGACAAAGGTGTCTTGCTCAGGGCACGATACAGAGATATCTCGTATTAAATAAAACTGATGAACTACAGTGATTATGTAAGTCAACAAGTATTATCACCATTGTCAAATCAAGGAGAGTGTACTAGGATGGGAAACCAAACACACATAATCTTGGTGGAATGTCTGAGAGAGCAGCAAATGACAACTCTGAGAGAGAGGCCTTTGCATTCTACTGAATTTCTACAGAAGCAAATGATTACTGTGAGCCACATCTTGAGTTATAAGACAGCCAGAAGTTATATGGAGCACGATCTGGAGAATAATGTGGCTGGGTGATTATTCTGCACTGTGAGGGTCACCTGACATAGCACATTGTCATGATGGATCCATCCAAATAATCTTTCAGTATGCTCTGAAGCCATCTGTATGAAATAACTATTTCATTTGCTGACTGTTCAGTCACCATCTTGTGATTTTCGGCCGTTTTTAAATCAGATGTGCCAGTCATACAAAGCGAATTTCTTAAACAGCGTCCTTCATTGCTATAAACCACAGTGAAACCAAAGACTCACATTCTGATTTCATTTCAAACAGATAGCAACAAAACAGATCACAAGAAGCCTACACACATTATGGTACCAACAGTGCGTAATTTTACTGTCGTGTTTAAAATGGTAGGCATAAATATAACATAATATTGGTGAAACAGTAATAATACACTTTGTTAAAATGCTTAACAATTATACACGTCTATATCATAGTTAAATCCTTGTGTACCAACATCTATTCCTCCTGATCCAAATTGTCACCCACCACACACCATCCAGTACACACCATATGGGATGGGATCAACAAAGCATACATATTTAACTACACTGTAGACAGGCATAATTTTTAACCATTTTAACAAACAAACTGTATTTGTACTGTTTCACCAACATTATTATATTTATGTATACCATTTTAACCAAAACCTGTAAAATTCTGCACTACTGAAACCACAATGTATGTATGCTTATTGTGATTTATTTATTGCTGCACGTTTTAAAGAAATTTTGGTGTCAGCTCCCTGCAGATGGCAAGATAGTGCTGAAACATGGAGGAGCTATGTTAAACATAGTAGGCATAAATCATAGACTAGTGCATTGGTATACACTGGTGTTACATAAGTTTTTCAATTTTGTGACTGTTCAGTGTGCACTCAGGGTCAGGTCCCATGACAGGGACTGAAAGTCAAAGGTAAGGAAGAAAGGAAAACAGGGGAGAACAACTGGGATGCAAATGTCATCTGGTGGTAGGAACACTACAAATGACAATTGTGAAAGTAATCTACCATGAATTCAGAAAAATTTATGACAGCAGATCATATATTGAGGGGATCACAGGCTTTGTGAACACAAAGCATATATGTCATGCTTAAAAAATGGAAAGAACAATCTAGAATATGCACAAGTTGATCATTTTACACTAGTTAACAATTTTGAACTTTTCTCAGGCAACATGGATGAAAATAGCTTTTCCTTTTTCTCTCTCTCTCTCTTCTAAATAATAATAGTTGCACTGACAACCAAAATATCATACCACATATAGGTTTTACATAATGTAGCTCTGCTGTGAATTCAAAGAACCAATTATAGTAGATCTTATGTTGAAAGGATAAAAGGTTTCAGAGCATAAAGCACATATTTCATGCTTGAAAAATTGTGAGAACAGCCTATAGCAGTGATTCCCAAACGTTTTTGGCCGCGGACCCCTTTTGGCTTCAAAAAATAACCACAGATCCTCACATCCTTGCTCCAGTAAATATAGTGTGTACAGATGAGGGATATACAAAATTAAAAATTTATATCTCACAACTGATATTAGTTAACCACAAAAACACACCAGTAACATATGCAGCAATGCACTGCATGATTTGGCCTTAATTAAAATCACTGTTGCTCTCTTTGTGGTTACAGGAAGATTCTTAACTACATATTCAAACAGTCATATAAAATAAAGAGACCATAAATTAAAGAAGTTCTGTCACTATTTTTAACAAAACATTATTCCTTTACTTAAAAAAATATGTAAACTTCAAAGTAGCCATTACAGAAATGTATCCACGGATCCCTTGGGATCTACAGAGCACACTTTGGGAACTACTGGAATAAAATTTTCACAAATTAGCACTTTTTATTATAATAATGACAAATAATTACAATTAACTGTTTCATATGTGCACTCACTCAAATACCTTACAAGAAGGTACAAAGTGAGAAAACTAAGTTCTTTTTTCTTACAGTTACTTTCTTCTTTTATGGTACTTCATGTCAGGAAATGAGGTACCAATTTACCAGAAACTCTAGCCATTTTTATGACAAGTCACAGGGCACAATTTGAATAACATGGGAATATATCAGTTTTTACAATTTCACAGACTTAAAAAAATTATGTGATGCAAGTATCTTACTTCCAAGATGTGAAAGCCTTGCAGTGACACATTTTCATTCATGTTGCCAAAATTTTGTTGACTACTGCTATTATTCAATCAAATGGTATAAGACCAGGAAGTTCCAGAACTATTGCTGTTGTTTTCAGAGTCTTTTGAAATTACGGGCCATTCCAAAAGCATGACTATGAAGGACCACAGCCAACCAGAACTTGATTCTCACAATTCAGATGTCTTTATTCCAAACGGTGATGTATACAGTGGATGGTACTGTTTGAAACGCATTCAACCCTTCCACAAGGCAAGTCATGCATTGAATGGAATGTGGTGTTTCAGTTCATACACCTGGAATTTTTAATTAGGTGTCTAATGATAACGCAGATTTTGAATAGTTTCTGTAATCTTTCAGATGTCTATGGAGCCACATTCTATCAAATGCAGAATTCAGATGACACTTTCAAATCTGTCCAAGCCAATAACACACAAAGATATGTGAGGCTACCAGCTGGTGTCATGAGAAATACAGTCTTATACTAGGCATATGCACAAAACCCATACACACAAAAGTGCCACTACAGTATATATTTCCTCTGGTGTATAGGGTGGCACTTATATACCTTGCACTGCTTGGAAAAAATATTACCCTTATAACTTCTAAACTGCTGTACATAGCAATTCACCTCATTCACTATTTCCTGTTCATATATATTGACAGTGTTAGGTCTTCAGTACTGTCCTGAAGTCCAGTGTTCATTTAGAAATATCTGTGCCCAATATAACTGCGCATATCATCCCACATAAAAATTAGTTTCAATCACATAAGACCATCACCTACATTGCTTACTTCCAATGTCAAGCAACAATCCATCACCTTCCTGGTCATTGAACTCAGTATCACTGCTCTCACCACAGTCCAACAGTCCTTGATGACCAGAATTTGGAAGTTTCCCCACAGATTTATCACCATCTAACTTGTCTAGAATATCACTGATCTACAATCCGTTCCTGCTAATCAATGGCATGTCTTCACACTCACATTCTTACATGCCTGCATAACATAATACTGTACCCAGACATTGTACACAAGCACCTCACAGATCTCTGATATTCCATTAAAAATATGAAGTACAATCTAACCTTGGGAAATGAATCAATTTTTATATCAGGCAATAACCTGTCTACTATTTCTTCAAACAGATCACAGCACATCAGTTGACTATCTAGAGTGAACGCCTGTGAAGTTCAAGAAAACTATTAATAAGAAAAGGTGTTTCATAACAGTTCAAGTAATGGAAACAAAAAACAAAATTTGTTACCTACACAATACATGCCAATACCTACAAAACATTACAGAAATGGCAATTACAGTGTATCCAAAACCCTTCATATTATAAAAGAACTATGGTAATGCCACATGCTGCAAATATACTAGACCCTCCATGGCATTCAATGCTCATGGAAGGCAAGTACAGTCGATGCCCTGCAACTAAGGGTTAATGGTTGGTATGGGACTGAGGCATTAATATACTAAGGCATGCTAATAAAAACACAACTATTTAGAACATACTGTGTTAGATATATTTAAAATTCTGTATAACTGCCCAACATGACACACCAATTTGGAGGCACATACAGTTTTTTTATTTCTCATTCAAAATGCTAAGCCTGACAGTGAAACATATACTATTACATGACACATTTTTGTGCCTGCTTGTTACCTCTCTTAGGAGACAGACCACGCCAGTGACACATTGTACCTCCCACAGGAAGTCTCTGCTGCTGAAATGCAAAACAATTTCTTCCGACATTATTCATTACCTTTACAACCAGATCTATATTACCACTTCTCTATATTAGCAGAGGAAAAGCTGGATGTAATACAGTTCACTATAGTAATGGTTCTCACATCCTATCAAGATACATATTATTTAACTCTACTAGTGAAGGGACATAAAAAATGTCAATGCAAGCATCAGGTCACTATTTACACAACAATTTACCACTAATAGTATTATTTCCTTAGCAGCCTCTCTGTGAAATGAATGATATATAATTTCATTTCAAACTGTCACCTAAAGAATTACGTTTCATTCATTACCACAACTGTAATGCCTTGATGCCTAACAGCACTCTTACATGTTCTAACTACTACAATTACTAAGTATCATTTAAAAGAATTTGTGGTCCACTGCTGGTAATATGGCTCATTTAAGACGGATTAGTAAATATCTGGCAATGGTAATATGATGGAGAGATTACTGTGTGACAGCATACATGGTGCTATGCCACAAACACATCCACTCAAAATTAGACAATCCAACAGAAATATTTATTATAAGAGTTATATTCTTCAAACATCTTAAATGACCACATTACTCCAGACTTCCTTTAAGAATATAGCTTATTAAATTCCATATTATGAGTACAAAAATGTACCAACCATAAAAATTTTTGACACTTCACCATACATTTCGTCTTGCAGTTTCACATTCCACCATACCAAGACTGAAAACAAAATACAGTCATACATAATACCTTCCTTATGTAATGAATGCAAAGAAGAGAACACTCTAGTCAATGTCCCTCAAAATGTAGCCAAGAGTCTATCTATCCATCACCTATAATCACATTACAACAAATTTTAAACTAGTCCTACACATGGATGACTGTAAAAACATAATGTAAACTTTTGGTTTTTAAATAAAGAGGATTTCGTAACTCTACTTAAAAATTATCTTAACATCTTGAACCAATCATACCACACTCAACTCCATAAGCTATTTACAAACACATGTAATTGTTAATGAAGCAAAAATCTTATTCTTGATAAGCTGCTAAACCCAAACTTAAATTCTTGTGTTGAAATAACTGTACAATCAGACTACACATACATTAACACTTCAAATCACTTATGAATGTACATTCGCACCTTAGGTATACTTCACTAGGAAGATAGTACTGCACACCTTCTATAACACTGGTCTTCTGACAGGCCTGAAAAAGTAATTTCAATCTCATAATAACTCCATATGAAATAAACTTTGAGAGTGAATATTTAAACCAACTGTGTTTAGTGTATATCCAAAGAGGCTTGATACAGACCATTTCTATCAATTACACTCAATGACTCACTTCACTTTACTGTATCCACATCATCCAGTGCCAAACGTGCAGATGCTACAAAATTCTAATGATACCCTCCTCTTGGCAACATGAAGGCATATACCAGCATCCATGAAAATCTCATCATCTGCTGCACATCCAGCCTCTGGTGAATCAAAGCTGGTGGGCTGAACCGAGTAACAACCAGAAAATTCAGTACCAAAGAAATATCCATTAGAAGGAGACAGCAGTGGGAGGTCAAGGGTATTATCAGGAGGCATTGACAGACAAAGGGGTACATCTGCTATAATAGGAACGGATTCCTTGCCATCATCTACAGTATGGTGCGTACTGTCATCATTAATCAAATCACTAAAACTTGAATCAATATTACTGCCACTTCTGGTACTACACACATAATTATGATCTGCAATTGAATGGGTTTGATTACGCTGGCAGTGTTTCCTTAAAGAGGTGGTTACTGGCAGCCCCGTGTTACGTAAAGAATTCAGCAATATGCTAATCTCTTTGTTGTTTGCCAACACACCCTTCAAGTAACAAACTTCTTTTCTTAATGAACACACAAGTGAAGACTGACCTTCCAAAGTCTGTTTCAGTTTGGCGTTTTCATTAGACAGTCGAGCCACATCTCTCTGCAGGGACTCAACAAAGTACTTCTTCTTAAGACGATTCTTTCGTGCCAATAGAGCATTTTTCGACGAACACACTGGTCGCTTTCTTTCGCGTTCAGATTTGCGGAAGTCTAGCTTCCCTGTCTCATAATCACTTTCTCCTTTCAAAATTACACGCTCCCTGTTATCTTCACCAAGTCCTAATGATTCTTTTCCATAAACACCAAACATATTCTCTATATCACGTTTTCCAGCCAATGCCCACTGAAAAAAAAATAGATACAATTGTCGCTCAATCGCATTTACGTTTAACGTACGTTCTTTATCTGACGTCATCACGTCCATGGATCAAACCCATTATTCAAACCACGGATTATATGTATCGCTTGTGAAATTAGTGCAGGAACTTTGAAACAACCTACAGACTAATCAGTTTATCTGAACTTTACAATGCGAATACTACAACGAGCACATAAATATGTCCTTTTGCGAACTAACAAGCAATTAAATAATACAAACAACCATATATCACCACGAAACCCTTCTCTCACGCGGCTTTCGCCGTCACAGACGACGAACCTTTACATAGGGAATGCGTAATTAGTTATTCCGTGATCGCGCGAGAGTGAGTTGTTACACGCGTGATTATGGCGAGATCACGCATGCGTTATCACTCTTCGTGTTGAACGCCGTTCACAACTCATTCGCCTGTTGCGTTTCACGTAGACCTCTTGGTAAACAGGTTGATATTTAGCCAACGAGTATAAATCTTTTAACGATACTTTGGGTGGTAAATTTAATTGATAGTGTGAGCATGCATCCTGCTCTGTGTCCGTTGGTAATTAAAGTTGACACGGTATTGAACAAAACACGGGACCATGTTGAATGACAGTCGAACCCTAGTCTGTTCAGTGGTGAAGAGAAAACCTGAACGCCACTTTCACACTCACGGCTTTTATTTTGCCTTTCAGGTGAGTTCACAGCCTGGAATTGAACTATACCTTTCGAGGATTCTTCGGTTACACCCAAAATGTAATGACCATGGATCAGAATAACGACTATGACGATGCAGTGTACAAATAAGACACGCTTCTATTAAGATCTATCCCTCAAACTTAATCACGTATCGCGCTTTCATTGACGCAGGCTTCGTACAAAAATATGCGTTAATAAATACAAGAACATTTCAGGATATGCATCTATATTTTTATCGTAAAAACGACATCTGTTTGCACAATTCATTGCATGTTGTAAACTACAAGCCTACCATCAGGTGAAAAATTATACAATATATAAATAAAGGGGGGATCAAAGCCTGGTATTGGCCCCAAGGGGTATTATCGATGCCGATAGATAATATCCACAAATCTTGGGAAACACCATCTGACCTGACATCGGTCAGCTCTGCCAAAAATTCTGACTTCCTCATGTCCTCGCTCGTGATCCCTGGGTAATGCAACTTTAGTTGTAGCAGAGAGGAGCGGATGAAGGCGAATTCTCGGCGCCTCAAAACCGATACTTTCGGCTAAGGGAGCACACCCTTACAGAAAACGGGCATGTTTGGAGACCCTGAAGTTAGCTACCGCCAAACGTATTCAGCAAGGGACTGTTTATCCATCCTGGGGACACCCTACCCAACTCAGAATCTCCAGAGGAAGCCCAGGGATAATTTACACATGTCAATTAAGACGAGAAGTGGACAATGAATCATGGTTTAATGAAAATAGACGTTTGGAATGTCAGAGGTTTATATGGCAAAGAGAAACTGCTTCAGGAAGAATTAAAAAAAAAGCAAATGTAGATATACCAGTGATCCAGAAACAAAAAACAAATTAAAGTATTCACAAGAGTTGGAAATACTTTAATTTGTTTTTTGTTTCTGGATCACTGGTATATCTACATTTGCTTTTTTTTTTAATTCTTCCTGAAGCAGTTTCTCTTTGCCATATAAACCTCTGACATTCCAAACGTCTATTTTCATTAAACCATGATTCATTGTCCACTTCTCGTCTTAATTGACATGTGTAAA
>Ga0131853_10001440_pt1 | contig 42466 bp, 37 predicted proteins | sample TergutLab28metaG_FD_92764 | JGI IMG/M metagenome (GOLD analysis project Ga0131853, IMG submission 92764) | Labiotermes labralis P1 segment gut microbial communities from Petit-Saut dam, French Guiana - Lab288 P1 (version 2) (version 2) | ecosystem: Host-associated > Arthropoda: Insects >...
GCACCGCCACAGGGCCGGCGGCAGCCTGCCCTCATGCAGGACAGCAGCAAGAGGGCCCATAACGACCCTAATTTGACAAGTTAAGCCCTGGGGTGTCTGACAAGGTGAGCGTCAGGTCGACGTAGCCATTGCTGGAGGAGGAGTCTGGGCATCTCTGGGTAGTGGAGTCGGGGAACATGGGCGCCTGCCCGCTGTAGGAGTCGCCGCTGCCGGTGACCGTGAAGTTGAGGGCGGGACAGCCGTTGCCGGGCGCCTCCACGGTGTACGAGCTCGACCCCGACGGCACGATCGTGTAGCCGGTTCCGTCGCTGGCTCCCCAGTTCCCGGTCAGCCCCGTTGGCTGGCCGGAACTGGCCACGACGGCGATTCCGCCAACAACAACCGCCGATACCAGAGCGGCGATGACCAGGGACACCGTGAGGACAGACGTCTTGGTTGCGGCCGCGATGGAGGCGAGGAGGCCCTTGACCCCGACGGCCGCGTGAGCCGCGTTGCCGACGTGAGCGCCCGCGTGGGCGCTGTGGGCGACCGGGCTGACGCTGTGGGCGGCTCCCGGCGCGGAGGAGAGCGGGGGCCCGGGCGGGGGCGCGGCAGGGTGAGCGGGGAGAACTGCAGGGTGCCCGGGTGCTGTCGGCGGATGCGCCGTGATCTGCGGCGGGGCGAGATGGGGGACCGGGACCAGATGCGGGACAGGGACGACTGGGGGGTGCCAGGGCGGCGTGCTCGCGAGGTGATGCATGTGGGCGCTGACCTTGGCCGCGGACTGAGAACCCTGATGCGCGGAGATGACGTGATGCACTGGCGCGGAGGGCTGAGACGGCACGGCCGCGTGGCCGACGGGCGCGTTGGCCCCCGGCGTCAGGGCGCCGCTGGCGTGGATCTGGGCCTCGATGGACGAGACGTCGACCGTCTCTTTCACCAGCATGAACGCCTCGACCGTCAGCACAGGGACGAGGACGTGCTTGCCGGTGATCCTGGCCCGGATACTCTCCTGGCGCAGAAAGTACGCCTGGGAGCGCTTGTCCCCGCTGGTCCGAGCCGCAGACCAGCCCTGGCCGAGAAGGACGCCCCACAGCCCGAACCGCATCGCGCCGGCGAGGGAAGGAGTCGCGGCGCGGACGAGCTGCACCGCGAGGTCAGGGTGGCCGTCCTTATGGGCCAGCGCGGCCGCCTGCGCCAGGGCCGCGGTGTGGCGGGCGACCATAGCGGGCTTGGTTGCGGGCCGCTGCGCCCACGAGGTCAGGTACTGGCATAGCTGGTCGGAGGGGAACGGCCGGTACAGCCGGAGGACCTCGGGCAGGATGTCCGGCGCGCAGCGGTATCCGTCGTCGTCGGACAGGAGCAGGCCGAGCGAGGTCAGGCGCTGGCACAGGCCTTCCGGCAGCGGCGCGCCGGTCAGCCCTCCGATATGGGCTGGCTCAAGACTCGCGCCGTTCAGCGTTGCGAGCAGGCCGAGTACCTGCGCTTCCGGCAGCGGCCCCAAGTCGCGGAGCATTCTCGGCACCAGCTCGGCGATCTCGCCTGGCAGCGGCAGCTTCCCGCTCTGGCCGGCGATGCCGGCGGCCCTGATGATCAGCAGGGGGTAGCCGCGAGAGCTGTCGCACAGGCTGCGAGCCTGCGGCCGCTCGTCGGTGGGCAGTGGTTCGGGCAGGCTCCGGCTCAGCAGTTCCATGCTCGCTTCCGGGCCCAGGCCCCCGACCAGGATCGTCGCACCCTCGCTTCCCGCGGTCGCCTCGCGGCTCGCGAAGACGAGGGTCGCCGCCGGGAGCATGTCCCGCAGCGCGCGCAATTGCTCGATGCTGAAGTCCGCGTTGTCGACGTAAACGGTGATGTCGAGGTTCGCCATGAGAGTCCTGAGCTCCGCGGCACTTGGAGCGCGGTCTGAGTTTCGGTAGCAGGCCTCGAAGACGGCTTGGGCCAGGTCATCTGGCTCGCCGCTGTCAGCGGAGACGAAGACCACGCCGCCGGGCCGCGCGGGAAGCACATGCGCCGCGTACCGGAGAAGTGCGCTCTTGCCGATTCCCTGCGGACCCCAGAGCTGGACCATCTGCTTGGACTGGATGGCGGTCTCTAGCGTGGTGAGGAGCTCAGCCCGGCCGATGGGCTTGTCCGGCCGGGCCGGGAGCGTGCGGATGGACTGCCGGAGTACGGGTTTGGGAAGCTCCTGGGAGACGCCGTGATAGACGCCGCCCTTTGTCACGATGATGTTTCCGTGTCCCGTGGTAATTACCGAATCCACGACGTTGCCGAGGATCTCCGTCAGGTAATCGACGTTCCCGAGGCTCATGGAATTGATATCTGTCACGGCGCCCCCTCTGAGTCATTCCGCCGGGAGGCATACGCTAACAACACGGCTTTGGAGGAAACCCGTCATAAAACGGGTTTGGGGCATAAGAACCGGTCGGCTCTGGGGATTTTCGGGCGTCCGGTGTTCAGCCGGAGGCCATGCGGCACAGTACGGGCGCATCCACGATCGTGATCTTGCCGTAGCCGGTGGAGACTACGCGTCTCTTGCGCAGCGAGCGCAGCGCCCGCTGGACGGTGGGCTCCGCGGCCCCGCACAGCGATGCGAGTTCGGACTGCGTGATAGGAAGAACGACAGCCGTGCGACTTTCGTCGTGTCCGTACCCCTGCACAAGCTGTCACACCACGAGGGCAACCCGCGCCGTAACATCACAGTTGGTGAAGTCGACACGGTATGTGTTGGCCATCCGCAAACGGCCGACCACCGACGCGGTCACCGCGTGGGCGATCTGCGGGTCGACCTGCAGGACATGGAGGAACTGGTCCTGGCTTAGCCATCGGCCCTGAATGGGGGCGCAGGAGGTGACCGTCGCGGATCGAGGGTGCCCGTCGACGGCGGCGAACTCGCCGATTAGGTCGCCGCCCTGGCGGACCGCGAGCAGGACATCGTGCCCGTCGCGTGCGGTTCCGGTGACCTTGACCATCCCGTCCAGCAGGATCAGTGCGAAGCTGCTCACGTCCCCCTCGCGCATGAGAACTTCATCGGTCTTGTACGTGACCAGGGTTCCTGCTGCCAGTATCCGATCCCTGGCGGTTGGCGCGAGGCTTCCCAGCAGGCTCGTTCCCGGCCAGGTTCGGGCTCCCCGGCGCCGCGGTCCGTGCCCGGCGCCGCGGTTCTCTGCCGCCGCGTTAATTATCATATACGGCTATATATCCAGAATTTACGACTCCACGACAATATTTCTTGTTTTTTTATGGGGTTATCTGCTCAATCCCATCGTGCGACGGGATGAACCGGATGTGGTGAGGGGACTGTGATTACCGGGGTGTTCCCGCATGGTATTCACCGTCTTTCACAGGAGGCTCCCGTGCATCAAACTCAGGAATACCGGGCAATCCTCGCGACGGATATCGAGCGCTCTTCGGGGCGGGGGATGATAGCGCTCCGAGCAATCAGGGAGACACTGCAGTCGGAGCTTCGGGAGGCGGCCGGGCAGAGCGGGATCGACTGGGACGCGTGCCTGCGGATCGACTCGGGCGACGGGATGCACCTGATTGTGCCCTCTGACGTGCCGAAGGCCCGGCTGGTGTACCCGCTGCTCCGGGAACTGGCTACCCGGCTCCGCGCGCACAACCGCCTAGCGGGGCCGCCCGCCCAGGTACGGGTCCGGCTCGCGCTCCACGCTGGGGATGTCGATATCTCTCCCCGCGGCACGGTCTCCGGTCCGCCGCTGGAGGTGACGGCGCGGATGCTTGACGCTGCGGAGGTGAAGTCCGCGCTCAAGGCCAGCCCGGATGCTTCACTGGCCGCGCTGCTTTCTCCGCACTTCTACGATGAAACCGTTCCGCACGGCTATCCGGGAATTGAGGCCGGGGACTTCCGCAAGGTCAGCGTTGCTGTCAAGAATTACACGGGCGATGCCTGGCTCTGCGTGCCGCACACAGGAAATCAGCCGGGCGGCGGCCAGCCGAAGGATGCCGGGGAGCCCAGCGACCGTTTTTCGATGACGAACAGCGCGTCGCGCGGTGGAGTCGTGAACGCAGTCCAGCACGGCTCGCTGTACGTGGGAGGCTCGCCCGCCCGCCCGGAAGAGCGGCCATGAGACTGGCCACGCTCGTCCAGAACGCGGCCGGATCCCTGGCCGCGTCGGCGGCCGCGGACCTGTGGACCGCGGCTAAGCGGACCGTGGCCCGGCTGCTGGGCCGAAGCCGGAACCGCGGCCCCGGACAGCCGACGTCCGGGTCGGCCCACCGGTTCAGCCAGGTCAACGTCGCGCGCGAGTCCGGGACGGTGGTCGCCGTGCAGCACGGAGACCAGCATGTAACACGCGACGGGCGAGGCCGTCCCGGAGAGTGCCGCTTACTTAGCCCACTCGGCGAGGGGGAACGTGGTGGTGTGCTTGCCGCCCTTGGAGTCGATGTAGACGACCGAGATCTTGTCCCCGGGGTGGGTGGCGGCCATCAGGCCGGTCAGCGAGTTCGCGCCGCTGACGCCGTGACCGTTGACCGAGGTGATGACGTCGCCCTGGGACAGGCCCGAGTTCGCTACCGGGGTGTCGGGGAAGACCGTGCAGATCTCCGCGCCCGAGCTGGCGCCGGCCTTGCCGTGGGAACCGCCCGGGCAGGGCTTGCCCGCGTCGCCGACGCTGACGCCCATGAAGCCGGCGAGCCCGATGTGGACGTTGCCGCCGGACTTGCCCGCCTCGATGTTCCTGGCGATCGCCGTGGCCTGGTTGACCGGGATGGCGAATCCCTCGGTGCCCTCCTGCGGGAGCTGCCCGCCGGAGGCGCCGCCGGAGCCGGAGTTGCCGGACGAGCCGCCGCCCGCGGGACCGGAGCCGCCGCTGGGCCCGGACGAGGAGTTGGCCGCCGTGTCCATGCCGATCACCTGGCCGTTCGCGTTGACCAGGGGCCCGCCGGAGTCGCCTTCCTGGATCGGGGCGTTGGTCATCAGCATGTTGTGCAGGGTCTCGGTGGTGCCGGCGCCGTCATCGCTGGCCTGGATGGTCCGGTCGGTGCCCTGGATGATGCCCTCGGCGGTCGACGGCTTGCCGCCCTTGCCGCCGGCGTTGCCCAGCGCCAGGACCCCCTGGCCCGTCTTGAGGCCGTCGGAGTTGCCCATGGACACCGTCTTGAGCCCGGACGCGTTGACGAGCTTGAGCACCGCGACGTCGTTGGTGGAGTCGTACCCGACGACCTTGGCGGTGAAGGTCTTGCCCGTGTCGACCTGGGTGGCCGTGATGGACGTGGCCTGGTCGATGACGTGGTTGTTGGTGAGCACGTAGCCGTCGGGGGAGACGACCATGCCGGTGCCCTCGGCGGTGGCCTGGTTGTACTTCAGCTGGGAGGTCACGTCCACGACGGCCGGGTCGACCTTGCCCTGCAGCGCCTGGGTGTTCAGGGACGGCTGGGAACCCGCCCCGGTACCGCCGCCCGGCCCGAACCCGCCGCTCGGGGCGCCCCCGCCGAGGCCGCCGGAGGTGCCCCCGCCGAACGGGGACGCGGAGGGGCTCGATGAGGGGCTGTTGCTGAGCGTCAGGGCCGCGCCCGCGCCCGCGCCGGCCGCGAGGACCGCGACCGCCACGTAGGCGAGGATCTTCCCGGCCGAGGACCCCTGAGGCTGGGGCGGAACGCCGTACCCGCCGTATCCCCAGGGCTGCCCGTAACCGGGCGGGGGCCCGTAATGCCCGTATCCCGGAGGGGGCCCGTACCCGGACCCGGGCTGCGGCTGCCCGTAGCCCGGCTGCCCGTACCCGGGCTGCGGTCCGTACCCCGGGCCGTACCCGGGCTGCTGTCCCGGAGGCGGTGTGTAGCCCCACGGCTGCTGTTCCTGGCCCAGCGAGAGAGTCTCGTTCGGCTCCGGTGACTGCGAGCCGCTCTGCTGCTGCTCCTGCTCACCGTTGTCGTTCTCGGTCATTCAACTCGCCTTCGCGTCCCGGATCTTTCCCTCGCAACAATAGTCAACCTCACTCCGGCGGTGGATATGCCTCATACGACGGAAAGCAGTTGTTACGGAGCCGGGGCGACAGAGACCCGGATCAGCGCGCTGCGGGAGGATCCGTCCAGCTCAACCCAGGTAACGGGCAGTTCCGCGCCGGGCGCGCACCCCGCCAGGACCGAGGCGAGGGCGCCGGGAGATCGTATGGCCCGCCCGGCGGCCCGGACGATCGCGTCCCCCGGGGCCAAGGCCGACCCCGCGGCCGGGCTGCCGCACAGGACCCCTTCCACCAGGGCTCCGTAACGGACCGGTGCTACCCGGTCGGGCATCACCGCCTCCGACGCGGAAGCCAGGCAGGACGCCCCCGCCGGCTCCGTGGGCCCGGCGCCCCGGCCGGGAGGCTCGTGGCGCCGCCCGGGGACGGCGATCGCCTTGCGTGCCGGGGGGCCGTCCGCGCCCCGCGATGCCGCGGAGCGGCGCGGAGCCGGCGCGCTGGACAGGCGGGCGGGGCCGGCCGCGGTGCCGTGATCGCCGGCCGCGACCACCACGCCGAGGAAGGCACCGCCGCCGGTGGTGATGCCCGGCCCGCCCCGGCCGGCCGCGATCCGGCGGGCGTCGGTCAGCGCGGAGTCGACCGGGATGGCGAAGCCGGCCGTTCCGGCACCCGTCGACGCGGCCGTGTCCACCCCGATGACCCGGCCGCGGGAGTTGGCGAGGGGACCGCCGGAATCTCCCGGCTCGATCTGGGCGCTGGTCTGCAGCATGTCGCGCAGCGTCTCGGTGAAGTCGGCGCCGCCGTCGTTGGCCGCGATGGTCCGGTTCAGGCTGTTGATGATGCCGGGGGCGATCGTGGGCAGGTCGCCCTGCCCGGCCTGGTTGCCGATGACGAGCACCCGGTCGCCGAGCTGGACGGAGCCGGAGTCGCCGATGGGAGCCTGGGCCAGGCGGGGCGGGCGCAGAACCTGGAGGACGGCGATGTCGTCGCGCGTGTCGGTGCCGACGACACGGGCGGCGTATCTCTTGCCGGTCGAGGCGAGGGTGGTGGTGACCGAGGTGGCGTCCCGGATCACGTGGTTGTTGGTGAGGACGAGCCCCCGGGCCGCGTCGAAGACGAAGGCGGTTCCCTGAGCGGTCTCGTCGTCGTATTGCAGGGCCGCGGTGACGTCGAAGACGCTGGGCAGGATCCGGTTGTAGACCCGCTGGGCGCTCAGCGGGTCCCGCTCCCCGTGCCCGGTCAGGGCCGGGACGGACAGGGGACCGGGCGAGCTGAAGGGGCTGAGCAGGGCCATGACGCCCGCGCCGAAGGCGGCCGAGGCGACCGTGATCACCATCAGCGGCCCCAGTAGCCGCCGGAGCCGGATCCTGCGAAGCAACGACATCACCTTCGGGAATTTCCCTTAGGGTGACCATGTCATTCCTGTGTGTGACTAACCAGACTGCTGGGCCAGCCGGAACCCGCGGTTCAGCCCGGCCGTGGTCAGCGCCCCGTAGACGCGGTCGACAATCTGGTGCCGCGCGTTGAGGAAGAACGTCTGGGGAATCCCCGCCTGCACGCCGTAGGACAGCGCGACTTTGACCCGCGGGTCGAAGCCGAGCGGGTACGTAACGCCCTTGGCCTTCGCGAATTTCACCGCGGCCGCGGCGCTGTCGTTCTCGTCAAGGCCAACCAGGTTCACGTCGCGGTGCCGGGAGTACCAGCGGGCCAGCAGGGGAGTCTCCTTCTGGCAGGGGGCGCACCAGGACGCCCAGAAGTTCACGATGACCGGCTTGTCCGCGTACCGGCCGTCCAGGGAGATCTTCTTGCCGGAGGAGACGCCAGAGGACCCGAGAGCGGCCACCGAGAAGCCCGGGGCCTTCGCCGGGGCGCTCTTCCGGGCGCCCGTCCGGCCGGGCGAGGTGCCGCCGCCGGCGGTGGTGACGACCACCGCGATCACCGCGGCGACGATGACGACGATCACAGCCGTAAGCTTGAAACTCCCGGTGAACCGCATGGCAGGCAACTCTATGGCATCGCTATCGCATCTCTTACGAGGTGGATAGACGGTTTGTTAGATCTTGACACCGGAAGTCGCCTACTCTAAGGGGTCGGTTTCTGGTTAAGGAGAAGAGTTTTGGCACCTATGCCGCTCCAGCAGGGCGATCCGCCGCAGATCGGGCGTTATTCGCTGAGCGCCCGTCTCGGCGCGGGCGGAATGGGTGTGGTCTATCTCGGGCACCGGGATGACGGCAAGCAGGTCGCCGTGAAGGTGCTGCGTCCCGAATATGCCGACGACCAGGAGTTCCGGGCCCGTTTCCGGCGCGAGGTCCAGGCCATGGTCCGCGTGCGGAACCGGTACACGGTCCAGGTGCTCGACGCGGACACCGACGGGCAGGTCCCGTTCCTGGTGACCGAGTACGCCGAGGGGCCCTCGCTGGACGAGTACGTCAAGTCCAGCGGAGCGATGCACCCCGATGCCGTGATCCGCCTGGCGTCCGCGCTGGTCGAGGCGATCGCCGCGATCCACGCCGCCGGGGTGACGCACCGTGACCTCAAGCCGTCGAACGTGCTGCTGACCGACTCCGGGCCGATGGTGATCGACTTCGGGATCGCCCAGACGGCCGACAGCGTGTCGATCACGCGGACCGGCATGGCGATCGGCTCCCCGGGCTATATGGCGCCCGAGCAGATCACCGGGCACGCGGGCCAGGAAGCCGACCTCTTCACCTGGGCGATCATCGTGGCCTTCGCGGCCAGCGGCCAGCCGCCGTACGGCACCGGCCAGCCCGCCGCGATCCTGCACCGCATCATCAGCGGCAGCCCGGACATCTCCGCCGTCCCGCCCCGCCTGATGCCGCTGGTCCAGGCCGCGCTCGACCAGGAACCGTCCCGCCGCCCGACCGCGACGCAGCTGCTTCAGGACCTGGCCCCCGGCGCCCTGAGCGGGATCAGCCCGGCGACCGCGCTTGACCCGGGCATGAGCCCGCAGACGAGCCTTGACCGGGACTCCGCCGATTTCGACCGGACCCGCACGATGGGCTCCGAGGGCGCCACCCGAATGATGGGCGGCGACGGCTACCCGGCCGGCGGCTACGGCCAGACCGGGAACTACGGTCAGACCGCGGGATACAACCAGCCCACCGGGTACGGGCCGGCCGGCGGGTATGACCAGCCGCGCGGCTACGACCGGGACCCGTACGACGAGCGGCGCGGTTCGGGCCGGAAGCTGCTCGGCCCGCTCGTCGCGGTGGTGGTTCTCGTAGGGGGCGGCCTTCTCGCCTGGTCCCTGCTGTCCGGCAGTTCCACGCCGGGCACCCCGGCGGGCACGTCGACCAGCCAGACGCAGACGCAGGCCCCGGCCCAGCAGACCCAGGCCCCGGTGCAGCAGACCCAGGCCCCGACGCAAGCCCCCGCGACCACGGCGCCCGCGCAGACGCAGGCTCCGACCCAGGCCCCCACGACCCAGGCCCCCACGACCGCTCCGACGAGCGCTCCGGCCGTGGTGCCCAGCATCCTGCCCAGCTCGGCGCCGGCCAGCTCGGCCCCGGCGGGCGCGGCCGCCGCCCCTTCGGCGTCGGCCAGCGGCTGACCCGTCTGCGGGCGGTCTCAGTCGTCGGCGCTGGTGACCGGTTCCCGTGACGGGCTGGCCGTTCGCACGCCGGCCTGGACGCCGAGGACCGCGCTCCGGTGGCGGAGCGCGGCCGCGGACCGGTTCAGCGCCGCGGCCCGCTGGTCCAGCGCCGCCTCCTGCTGCTGGAGGGCGTCGTCCCGGGTCTTGAGCCACTGGGCGAGCCCGTTGTCCGCCGCGTAAAACTGGCTTCCGGTCTCCTGGGAGAGCCGGGCCCGCTTCTCGACGTCCGTCAGCGACGTGGCGTGCGCCATGTAGGCCCAGGACTTCTGGTAGGTGCCGGTCTGCGAGGCCAGGCGCAGGGCCAGCGCCGTGGCGCCCGGCGGGACCGGGACGGCCTTCACGGCCCGGCCAAAGGCGGCGGCGGCCCGGCCGTCGGTCGCGTTGAGGGAGTCGAAGCACTGAGCCGAGGAGCACGAGTTCATGCGCTTGCCGGTGGAGTTCAGGACGCGGTTGAGCGCGTCCTGCGCCCGGGACATCCCGGTACCAGCCATACTCACCTGAGCCAGGGCCCGCTGGGCCGCTGAGAGCGCGCTCTGGTGCCGGGCGACGGCGGCGTCGTGCTCGGTTACCGCGGCGTTGAGCCGGTCGATGGCCTGCTGGCGCTCGATGGCCGAGCGGACGGCGATCCCGGAGACGGCCCCGGCCGCGGCCGCGGCCAGCGTCCCGAGTACCAGGATCAGCGTCACGACCCGCCGCGCGCCCCGCGAGATCCCCCCGAACAGGTCGTCCGGGTACACGTCGGTCAGCAGGCAGGCGTAGCCGAGGGACCGGACGAGGTAGCGCAGCGCGGCGGCGAGCGCGTGATGCAGCGGCCCGGGCAGGCGGCCGCCGGCCAGCGCGACGACCCAGGCGGCGAAGATGACGGGGACCGACCCCGCGACGAGGACCCACGCCGTGACCGCCGCCGGGATCCCCAGGATCAGCCGGAACCCGACGCCCGTCCGGTTCAGCCGGCCCGGGCTGAGGTCCATGCCCGCCGGGTAACCGGGCTCCTCGTCCCCGCGGAAGGGCGGGCAGGCGTCGGTGAGAAGCATCAGGTAGGCGGCGGCCCGGCAGGTCCACCGCGCGCAGTCCGACAGGTAGCGGGCCGCGAAGCCGGGCAGCCGGCCCGTGACCAGCGCGCCGCACCACCCGATGACGGCGACGACGAACGCGCCGAGCCCGAGCAGGACCAGGATGACCAGGTGCGGCAGGGCCAGCACGAGCCGGAGCGCCACGGTCCACCGTCTCTGCGCCCCCGGTCCGGCGACCCCGACCATGACGGGCCCCGAGTGGCCCTCTGCTCCCGCGAAAGCTTCCTGCTCCAGAGTCGCCATGCGCCGATCCTACGGCCGCTCGTGCCTCTCCGCCCGCAACTGACTGCGCTGCGTGTCCAACGGTTAGAGAACGGCAATACTCCGCAGGCCTGTAGAGCCTCGAGAGGCTCCACGGGTAAGGATGCCGATGCTGATGCGGGCTGCGAGGTCCGCTCGCGGCGGGTGGTTTCGCTTTGGCGCCACTCGAGGGCTTCGGGTTCGTCGATCCAACTGACGATGGATGCATCAAGGCGGGCGATGACGTCGCGGACATCGGACGGGGCAACGTGGAAGAACTCGCGGCGCATATTTACCAGGTTGACCCGCCGGCCGGCGAACTCGTGGTGAAGGCGAGTTTCCAAACCCACCGCGTCATCACTGAAGACCATCATGTGGACGTCGTAGCGGAACGGGACGGAAGCGTCGCCCAACTCGCGGACGCGGTCCATGGGTTCAAGGCGGCGCGTCATGCCGATTTTGACCATATCCGGGCCGAAGGCGCCGACATTCGAGATGACGTACACATGCCCGGCGCGGATATTGGCGGCGCGCCTGTTGATTCCGTCGATTGCATCCTGGATCTCGGTCAGCTTGGCCTGGGCTCGGGCCGCACCATCGGCGTCGCCTTGTTCGTTGAGGGCGCTCAGCGTGGCACTGTAATGCGCTTGCTCCTTACGCAAGCGCTCCTGTTCACGCTCGAATTCGCGGCGGGCGATCGCCTCCTCGCGCAACCGGGCGCGTTCCTCCCGGGAGCGTTCTTTTTCTTCGGCGACCTTGGCAAGGTGGTCAGAAGTAACCTCCAGTTCCTGGACGCGAAGCCTGTGGTAGGTGTCGGTGATCCGGATGTCCATCGTCGCGCCGAGCTTGGAGATCATCTCCTTTATTGAGCGTGTTGGTGGATGCCTGTCGTGTGCATCCTGCTCAGGCCCGAGACCGCCTCGTCAAGTCAAGGCTTCAGCCAGCCCATCGTCGAGAGGGCTGAGGCTGGTCGCTCCACCTCTTCCGCTATCCACGGGCGTCATCTGTGCCTAGGTCCTGGTCCGCTTGAGCAGCAGTCGCTGGCGTCGAGTGAATCATCGTTTCTTCGCATATTGATGGGCTAATGGATCCTACCCGCCGGTAGTCGACTATTATGCGACGAAGGTCGTCTAGATGGATGGAAGGCTTATGGGGGTACTTCAAGAGGTCGTGCCGGAGCTTGAGGGCGAGCCTGGGCTCTGGTGCGAGAATCCTACTGTCGGTAGGATTCTCATCGTGGAGTCTTCGGAGGGGGAGAGGCGGGCGCCGCGCAGCCCATGGCTGCGCAGTCGGGGCATCATCGCCGGACCGCCGGCGGGCGAGAAAGTGAAGGTCTCGCTCACCCTGGACAGGGACCTGGTGGAAGAGATCCGAGAGACCTTCGGCGGGCAAGCGCTGTCCACGATGGTTAACGATCTACTGCGCGGGGCGATGATCCAGCAGCGCGTGGCCGAACTCGCGGATCAGATGATTGAAGAATCGGGGCCGCCAACGCAGGAAGACATCGATCAGGTCTGGACGGAGTGGCTGGCGGAATGAAGGCGACGCCACCTCCTCCGTGGGCATCGTTGGTGCTTGACAGCCAGGGGCTGTGGGCGGCGGCTCGCAACGAGGGAACGAAGGCCAAGACTTTAGTCAGTGAATCCCGCAAGGCGAGGGTTCCTATTATCGTGCCAGCCGATGTCTTGGCTGAGACCTTGTTCGGCGACAGCCGGGACGCTCAGGCGAACCAGTTGTTGAAGAAGGTGGTTATCGCGCCAACGAGCGAGTCGATCTCTCGCGCAGCGGCGAAGCTGAAGCGCGACTCAGGAATGACGGGAGTGGAGGCCACCATTGACGCGGTGGTCGTGGCCACGTCGGAGGCTGCGGGCGGCGGGGTCATCCTGACGTCCGATCCCAAGGACATCCGTGCCCTGGCTGACTGTGTCAGCGGGCGCCGGATCAGGCCGGTGACGGTGTCCTGATTTCGGTCGTTCTTACCTCTTGACCGGACTTTTGACCGATCGGTAAATTTGCGGTCGGTCAAAAGAATGGAGGAGGGATCGTGTCGTTCGCGTCCGTGTGGCCGGCCCTTCAGAATCCGATCTCCTATGCCATCCCGGTCTTCTTCGTCTGCGTCGGGATCGAGGTGGCGTTCTACGTGTGGGACGCCTCCCACGAGGCCCGGGCCGTCGGCAAGGGCTACCTGCGCGCCGACTCCCGGGCCAGCCTCATGATGGGGACCGGCGCGCTGTTTCTCATGATCGGCATCAAGTTCGTCACCCTGATCGCCTTCTCCGCCCTGTGGGTGTACGCCGCGCCGTGGCACATCCCGGCCAGCCCGTGGTGGAGCTGGCTGCTGATCACGCTCGTGGTGGACCTGTCGTGGTACTGCAACCACCGCTTCTCCCACCGCGTGCGCATCGGCTGGGCCGGGCACCAGGCTCACCACTCCAGCGAGTACTTCAACTTCACCACCGCGCTGCGCCAGAAGTGGAACCCCTGGTCGGAGGTCGTCTTCTGGCTTCCGTTGCCGCTGCTGGGCTTCCAGCCCAAGTCCATCTACGTCGTCTTCGGAGCCAACCTCGTCTACCAGTTCTTCTCGCATACTGAGACGGTGCCGAAGCTCTGGAAGCCGGTCGAGTTCGTCTTCAACACCCCCAGCCACCACCGCGTGCATCACGGCTCAGACCCGGTCTACCTGGACCGGAACTACGGCGGCATCCTCATCATCTGGGACCGCCTGCTCGGCACCTTCCAGGAGGAGATCCACCTCCCGACGTACGGCCTCACGACGCCGGTCGGCTCCTACAACGTCCTCTACCTCCAGTACCACGAGTACGGGAACCTGTGGCGGGACGTGAAGACCGCCACCAGCCTGCGCGACAAACTGGGCTACGTCTTCGGGCCGCCGGGATGGAACCCGGCCGACGGCGCGCCCCAACTTCCGGGGCAGAAAGATCCGGTCCGCCGGCCCGCGGGCCAGGCGGTATGACAGGCTGCCGTCATGGCCACCGATGCGCCCGTCCGCCCGCCCGGCACAGCGAAGCTGCCCCGCGGGGAACGTGAAATGCTCCTCCTGGACGCCGCCCGCGAGGAGTTCGGCGCGCTCGGCTACGGCGGCGCCTCACTGGGCTCCATCGCGGCCCGGGCCGGGGTCAGCAAGGCGCTGATCGTGACGTACTTCGGGTCGAAGGACGGCCTGTACGCCGCCTGCGTTGAGCGGGCGGGAGGCAACCTGCGGAACCGCATCGAGGCGGTCATCACCGCGGCCCTGCCGCCGGCGGAGGCGGTCCCGGCGACCCTCGCCGCCATCTTCGAGGGGCTCGAAGGGCGGCAGCAGGACTGGCACGTCCTGAACGACCGGACCGTACCCAGCGGAACGGCGGGCGCGGCCGCGGCCAGCGTCCAGCGGCGGGCCGTCGCCGAGCAGGCGAGCCGGGGCGTCGCCAGCGCCGAGTATTTCCAGCCCATGGAGCCCGACGACCAGGAGATCATCGCCGCCGTCTGGATGAGCGCGGTCAGTGCCGTCGTCGACTGGTGGTTCCGTCATCCCGACCGGAGCGTCAGCGAGATGTCCGAGCGCTGCGCCCGCGTCCTGGCCGCCATCACCCACATCTAGGCAGACGGGCAGCCGGCGGGCAGGCGGACGACCGCGCGCAGTCCCGGCGGGGGAGCGGCGGGCTCCAGCCGCGCCGACCCGCCGAGCGACTCGGCTGTCGCCCGGACGATCGCCAGCCCGAGGCCCGCGCCCTCCGGTTCCCCCTCGGACCGTTCCCGGGCCGGGTCCAGCCGGGTGAAGCGCTCGAACGCCCGGTCCAGGTCCCCGGGCGCGATGCCCGGCCCGTCATCGGTGACGGTCAGTTCCGCGAACTCCCCGGCCGAGGCGGCGGAGACCGTCACCCGCGACTTGGCGTACCGCACCGCGTTGTCGATCAGGTTCACCAGCACCCGGTCGATGGCGGAGGAGCCCGCGCGGACCGGGCACGGTCCGGCCGGGGCGAAGGTGACCGGTACCCGCGCGCCCGCATATCGGATAACGACAGATGAACCGATATCCGATAGGTCGGCGATCGCGTCCGCATCGCCGGAGCCAGGGCCGGAACGCTCGTCCAGGCGGGCGAGGACCAGCAGGTCCTCGGCCAGGCGGGCCAGGCGCAGCACGTCGGCGTGGACGTCGCGCGCCGTCTCGTCCCAGTCCTGCAGCGACGGGTGATCAAGCGCCACTTCGAGCTGGGTCCGGATCGACGCGATCGGGGACCGGAGTTCGTGGGCGGTATCCGACACCAGGTCCCGTTGCCGCTGCCGGGCCGCGAAAAGCCGTGACAGCGTCCCGTTCAGCGTCAGGGCCAGCAGCCGTACCTCGTCGCGGGCCTCGGGGACCGGCAGCGCGGACGGCTCACCGGTGGCCGCCACGGAGGCGGCGCCGCGCCGCAGCAGGGTGATCGGGCGCAGGGTGGACCCGACCGCCGCCCAGATCGCGACGGTGAACAGGCCGAAGAGCAGCGGGGTCCCGATCCACAGTGCCCGCCGCACGACGTCCAGGCTCGCGTGGGCCGAACTGTAGGGGACCGCCGCGACCACGACGGACCCGTCGGCGGCGCGGGCCGCGACCGCCCGCAGCTGGGCCGGGAGCCCGAACGGCGACCCGTTAAGCGAGACCGCCGACTTCGACTGCGCGGAGGCGGCCGCCCGGGACATCGGCAGCAGCGGCACCAGCCGGTCCGCGCCCGCTGACACGTCGATGATCCGGCCGTCCGGGGCCAGCACCTGGATGGTGACCGCGCCGCCGGCCACCGGCACGGGATCCGGCAGCGGCTGGGAGTTGATCAGCGCGACCACGGTGGCGGCGGCCTGCCGGGCCGAGGAGTCCGTGGTCCGGGTCAGGGACAGCCGCAGGGCGGAGAACAGCAGCAGGTCGGCGGCCAGGAACGCGACCAGCAGCCCGGCCGCCGCGGTCATCGTGACCCGGGCCCGCAGGCCGCGCCGCCGCCACCAGGCCGGGAAAACCCCGAAGAACCTAGCCACCGTCCGCCGCCAGCAGGTACCCCGCCCCGCGCACCGTCCGCACCGCGTGGCGGCCGAACGGCGCGTCGATCTTCTTCCGCAGGTACCCGACGTACACCTCGACCACGTTGAGGTCGCTGATGTTGTCCGCCTCGTCCCACACGTGCGTCAGCAGGTCGGCCTTCGAGACGACCGAGTCGCAGTGCCGCATGAGATACTCCAGGACGCAGAACTCCCGCGCGGTCAGCGGCACGACCGATGATCCCCGCCGGACCACCCGCGCCGCCGGGTCCAGGACGAGGTCCCCGGCGATGAGCACCGCGGGCCGGGGCGCGCAGCCCCGCCGCATCAGCGCGCGCAGCCGCGCGGCCAGCACCACGTAGGAGAACGGCTTGGTCAGGTAGTCGTCCGCGCCGAGGTCGAGCCCGTCGGCCTGGTCGTACTCGCCGTCCTTCGCGGTCAGGAACAGGATGGGTACCCAGTTCGCTTCGGCCCGCAGTGTCGAGCACACCTTGTACCCGGACAGGCCCGGCAGCATGATGTCCAGCACCACGCCGTCGTAGGACCCCTCGCGCGCCAGGTGCAGCCCGGTGACCCCGTCGTGGGCGAGGTCAACGGCGAAGCCCGACGCCTCCAGCCCGCGTTTCACCGCGGCGGCCAGCCGCCGTTCGTCCTCCACGACAAGCACCCGCACGCATACAGTCTCGCCCAACCGCGCGCAGAATGCCTAGGCCGGCACATCACGGGTCGGCGACGGCTCTCAGGTTCTTCACAGCATGGGTCCGGCAGACTCGGGGACACCACAATCGGGAGTGTGAGGATCGTGAACGTTTCTCCGAAGGCCGCCCGCTGGACCGTGCCGGTCGCGGCTCTCGCCGTCACCGGCGCCGCGATCGCGTCCGGGGTGATGCCGTCCGCCGGCGCGGCCCCCGTGCTGCCGGCCGAGACCCCCGCGCAGCTGCTCGCCGACGTGTCCAGCACGCACAAGATCCCGCCGCTGACCGGGACGGTGGTCGAGACGACGTCTCTGGGCCTGCCGCAGCTGCCCCAGACCGGCGACCCCACGTCCCTGTCGTCGCTGCTGACCGGCTCGCACACGGTGAAGGTGTACTGGCAGGACGCCCGGCACTTCCGGCTCTCGGTCCCGCAGAGCATGAGCGAGACCGACGTGGTCCGCAACGGAGGCACGGGCTGGCTGTGGGAGAGCAACCAGAACACGGTCACCAAGTTCACTGCCAGCCCGCCAGATAACAGCAAGAAGATGGGGAAGTTCAAGCGGGCGGCCAGCCAGCTGCCCCAGACCGCCCCGATAACCCCGCAGCAGGCCGCTGACGCGGTCCTGGCCAAGGTCGGCAAGACCACCGTGGTGTCGACGCAGTCCAACGTGGACGTGGCCAACCAGGCGGCCTACCAGCTGGTTCTCGCGCCGAAGAGCGCCGAGTCCACCATCGGCTCGGTCCGGGTCGCCGTCGACGGCAAGACCGGCGTCCCGCTGCGCCTGCAGGTCTTCCCCAAGGGCACGACGACTCCCGCGTTCCAGGTCGGCTACACCAGCATTGACTACGCCGCGCCCTCGTCGTCCAACTTCACCTTCACCCCGCCGCCCGGCGCGAAGGTCACCACCCCGGGCGCGAACGGTGCCAAGGGCGGGCCCGCGTCCAAGTCCGCCGGCTCCCTGGCGGGCGCGGGCACCTACGGCAAGGGCTGGCTGTCGGTCGCCGAGCTTCCGGCCTCGGCCCTCACATCAAACCCCGGATCATCCATAACGAATAAGGCTTCCTCGCCCGTCTCCAGCTCCTCCTCGTCGTCCGCCGGCGGGAACGGCAGCCCGCTGAGCGGCAACTCCCAGGAGATCGCCAGCGCCCTCCTGGGGTCGGGAACGAAGGTCAGCGGTGCCTGGGGCAGCGGCCAGCTCGTCCACACCAGCCTCCTGAACGTCCTGATCACTGGCGGCAAGCTGTACGTCGGCGCGGTAAGCCCGAGCGTGCTGGAATCCGCTGTCGGTCACACCACGGCCGCGGGATGACGGTGTCCGCAGGAGACGCAGGCCTGGCCATCGCCAGCGAAGGCCTGACGAAGCGGTTCCGCGGCGGCCAGCTGGCCGTCAGCGACCTCAGCCTGGAGGTGCCGAGGGGCTCGGTCTACGGGTTCCTCGGCCCGAACGGTTCCGGGAAGACCACGACGATCCGGATGCTGCTCGGCCTGGCCTTCCCCACGTCCGGCACCGCCGAACTGCTGGGAGTGAAGGTCCCCGGCCACGCGAACCAGGTGCTGTCGCGGGTCGGGTCGCTGGTGGAGGGCCCGGCGTTCTACCCGTTCCTGTCCGGCTGGGACAACCTGGCCCGCTACGACGCCGCCGACGCGAGCGCGTCGCCGAAGACGGCGAAGGCCCGGATCGGCGAGGCCCTGGAACGGGTCGGCCTGTCCAACGCGGCACGGAAACGGTTCCGCAACTACTCCCTCGGCATGAAGCAGCGACTGGCCATCGCGGCAGGTCTTCTGCAGCCGAGAGACCTGATCATCCTGGACGAGCCGACCAACGGCCTGGACCCGCAGGGCACCCGTGAGGTGCGGTCGCTGATCCGCCACATCGCGGCCGACGGGATCACGGTGTTCGTGTCGTCCCACCTGCTGGCCGAGGTGGAGCAGGTGTCCTCGCACGTCGGCGTCATGCGCGGCGGGAAGCTGGTGTTCCAGGGCTCGCTGCCGGACCTGCGCCGGACGGGCACGGCCCGGATCAGCGTCCGGACCGCCGACGAGGAGGCGGCGTCGGCGGTCTTCGCCAGGCTGGGGCTCGCCGATTCCGCGACCGTGCCCGGCACGGCCTCCGCGGCGCTCGGCGACGCCGAGCCGGAGAAGGTCTGCGCCGAGCTGGTCCACGCGGGCGTCGGCGTCCGCGGCCTGTCGGTCGAGACGCCCAGCCTGGAAGACCTGTTCGTCGGCCTGACCGGGGAGGGTTTCGATGTCGAGCGCTGACGTGGCGGGAACGACCGCCGCCCCGGCCGAGGCGGCCGGGGCGGGGGAGGAACAACGATCCGTTCGGTCCTATGGAAGGTTCCTGCGGTCCGAGCTGCGGCTGGTCTTCCGCCGTCGCCGCAACCAGCTGCTCCTGCTCGTGGTGGCGCTGTTCCCGCTGCTGATCGGGATCGCGCTCAAGATCGCCTCGCCGCACGGCGGCCGGGGCGGCGGCGGGCCGAACAACGGCGCGGCGTTCTTCGCCCAGCTCGCCGGCAACGGCGTGTTCCTCACGTTCATCGCCCTGACGATGCTGCTGATCCTGGTGCTGCCGGTCGTGGTCGCGATCGTCTCCGGGGACTCGGTGGCGGGAGAGGCCGGCTACGGGACCCTCCGGTACCTGCTCGCGGTGCCCGCCGGGCGCACCCGACTGCTGTCGGTGAAGTACCTGGCCATTGTCTGCTTCGCGGTGGCGGCGACGTTCATCGTGGCGATCGTGGCCCTGGTGACCGGCCTGGTGCTGTTCCCGGCCGGGCCGGTGACCCTGCTGTCCGGGGACACGGTGCCGCTCGCCTCCGGGCTGCTGCGGGTCCTCTACGTGACCCTGTACATCTCGTTCGCGATGGCGGCCGTCGGCGCGATCGGGCTGGCGATCTCCACGTTCACCGAGCACGGCATCGGCGCCATCGCCGCGGTGATGATCCTGATCGTGGCCAGCGAGGTCACCGATCAGGTGCCGCAGTTCGCCTCGGCCGGGCCGTACCTGCCCACGCACTGGTGGACCATGTTCGCAGCGCTGCTGCGGTCCCCGGTCGACACGACCACCCTGTGGCACGGACTGGCCTCGTTCGCCGCCTACACGGTGATCTTCGTCCTCATCGCCTGGGCCCGCTTCACCACCACGGACGTCACGAGCTAGGAGGCTATTCCGGCCAGCCGGCGATGGTGTGGACGGTGCCGTTGGTCTCCACGAGGCGGGAGGGGAGACGGAGGCTGGTCAGCCACGCGGGAGCCTGCCAGCCCCGGATGACCGCGGCGGTGGCGGCGGTGTTGGCGTCCGCGCAGGACGCCGCGGCCACGCTCACGGTGCGCCAGATCGGGGCGGCCGGCATGGCGGTGCGCGGATCGAGAATGTGGTGCAGCACGTTTCCGCCGCGGCTCCACCGGCGCGCGGCGGTCGAGGACGTCGCCAGCCCGCCGTCCCGGATGGCGATGACCGCCACCGGCCCGGCCGGGGCGGCGCCGACGGTCCCGGTCACGTCCTGGACGCGGATGCGCCAGCCGCCCTCGGGCGGCGTTCCGGAGACCGCCGTGTCCCCGCCCAGGCTGACCAGCACACCGCACCCGAGCTTGTCCGCGATGCGGGCCGCGGACCGGTCGGCGGCCCAGCCCTTCACCGTCGCCCCCAGGTCCAGCTGGACGCCGGCCGGGAGCGTGACCCGGTGCGCGGCCGGGTCGACCGATACTTCCCGCCAGCCGGGGATCATGCCCACGCCGGGCCTGGTGGCGGGGCCGTTCGGGGGGACCTGGGCGAAGTCCCGGTCGTAGCCCAGTGCCGACAGTGCCCGGCCGACCGTGGGGTCCACATCGCCGTCGGTCAGGCTGGCCGCTCGCAGCGCGACCGAGACGGCCTCGGTCAGCAGCGGGCTCACTACCACGCTGACCAGACCGGATTCCCCGGACGTGGTCCGGCCGAGCCGGGAGACCTCCGAGTCGGGACGGAAACGGCTGCAGGCCCGGTCCAGTTCGGCCAGGTCGGCGGAGAGAAGCTCGCGGGCGTCGGGAAGCTTGTCCGGCGCCGCGACCACGATCTGGACCAGCATCCCCAGCGCCTGCCATGAGGCGGCCGCTGTGGAGGAGCTAGGGACGCTCATCCGCTGCTGGTACCGCCAGACGTGCTAGTCGGGGCGCTGGACTGCACCGGGGCCGACGTCGGTGCCTGCAGGGTGCCCGAGCCGCCGGAACCGCTGCTGGAGCTGCTCGAACCGCTGCTGGACCCGGCGGAGCCGCTGCTCGAACTGCCCGAGCCGCTGGAGGAGCCCGAACCGCTGGGCTTGTGAGTGCTCGAGGGCCTGGCCGACGGGGAACTCGCTGGCTTCGGCGCCGCGCTCTTGGGCGCCACGGTCTTCGGAGCCGGCTTCGCGGTGCTGGCCGCCGCGTGGGTCGCGCCCGGCAGCAGGACAGTCACCACTCCCGCGGCGGCGAGACTGGTGACGGAAACGGCGGCGGTCGCGGAGGACAGGCGCTTCCGGCCCTGCTCACGTTCGGCCACGGCCCGCGCCACGGCGGCCCGGCGGGTACGGAACTGCGGGTTGCTCATGTCTAAAAGTGTGCCCTGCCAACTTGTAAGAGGCATTCGTCCGGCTTCAGAGGACCCTATGAAGTGTAGTCGCTCCGGCTACCCCTGAACGGGCGTGGCTAACGGGCCCCGGAAACTGCGATCATTGGCGGATGAGCGACGCTGCTTCGACCGCCGCGTTCCGCGCGGCGCGTGACTTCCTTATTCAGCACCGTGACGACTACGCCACCGCGCGGCGCGACTTCTCCTGGCCCGAGCTGACCGAGTTCAACTGGGCCCTCGACTGGTTCGACGTCCTCGCGGCCGAGAACCCGGACCGGGTCGCGCTCCGCGTCGTCGGCGACGACGGCTCGGATGAGGCGCTGACCTACGCCCAGATGTCGGCGCGCTCGTCCCAGGCGGCGAACTGGCTGCGCGGCCTCGGCGTCCGGCGCGGCGACCGGATCCTGCTGATGCTCGGGAACGTCGTCCCGCTGTGGGAAGTCATGCTGGCGGCGATCAAGCTGGGCGCGGTCATCATCCCGGCCTCGACCCTCCTGGCCCCGGCCGACCTCGTCGACCGGGTCGAGCGGGGCGAGACCCGGCACGTCATCACCGACACGGGCCAGGCGCCGAAGTTCGCCGGCGTCCCCGGCGACTACACCCGGATCGCCGTCGGAGACGAGACCCCCGAGGGGTGGACGTCGTATGCCGGGTCGCGGGACGCCCCGGAGACGTTCGAGGCCGATGCCGTGACCAAGGCCGGCGACCCGCTCCTGATGTACTTCACCTCCGGCACCACCTCGAAGCCGAAGCTGGTCGGCCACACCCACGCCAGCTACCCGGCGGGCCACCTGTCCACCATGTACTGGATCGGCATCCAGCCCGGCGACGTCCACCTGAACATCTCCTCGCCCGGCTGGGCCAAGCACGCCTGGTCCAACCTGTTCGCGCCGTGGAACGCGGGCGCCACCATCCTCATCGTGAACCAGGGCCGGTTCAACGCGGCCCACCTGCTCAAGACCATCGGCGACTGCCGGGTCAGCACGTTCTGCGCGCCGCCGACCGTGTGGCGCATGCTCATCCAGGCCGACCTGTCCGGAGCGGACACGTCGAAGCTCCGCGAGTGCGTCGCGGCGGGCGAGCCGCTTAACCCCGAGGTCATCGAGCAGGTGAGCCGGGCGTGGAACATCACGATCCGGGACGGCTTCGGCCAGACCGAGACGACCGCGCAGATCGGCAACACGCCCGGACAGGAACTCAAGCCGGGTTCGATGGGCCGCCCGCTTCCGGGATACCCGGTCGTGCTGGTCGAGCCGGTCTCCGGCCAGCCGGGCACGGACGGGGAGATCTGCCTGGACCTGTCCGACAAGCCGCTCGGCCTGATGACCGCCTACCTCGGCGACCCGGACAAGGACGCGGAGGCCAAACGCGGCGGCTACTACCACACCGGCGACGTCGCCACCGTCGACGACGACGGCTACATCACCTACGTCGGCCGGACGGATGACGTCTTCAAGGCCTCCGACTACCGGATCTCCCCGTTCGAGCTGGAGAGCGTGCTGCTCGAGCACGAGTCGGTGGCCGAGGCCGCGGTCGTCCCGTCGCCCGACCCGGTGCGTCTCGCCGTGCCGAAGGCCTACGTGGTTCTCGCCGCCAGCGCCACGCCCAGCCGGGAACTGGCCGCCGACATCCTCGGGTTCTGCCGGGAGCGGGTCGCCGCCTACAAGCGGATCCGGCGCATCGAGTTCGCGGACCTGCCCAAGACGGTGTCGGGCAAGATCCGCCGGGTCGAGCTGCGTGCCCAGGAGGACACGCCCCGCGACGGCCGCGGCACCACCGAGTTCTGGGAAGAGGATCTCAAATAACACCCGAGCCAGGGCGGGGTTGAGAATATCTTCAGAGGTTATACCGACATTACGCACGGTTGGGTGACGCATCCTGTACCGCGTGAGCGGAATCAACCCATCAACTCTGCCCTGGTACCTCAGCCGGGCCACCGGTGTCGTCGCCCTCGTGCTGATGACGGTGGTCCTGGTCCTCGGCCTGCTGGTGGCGCGCAACGGGCGGCTGCCCGGCCTGCCGCAGTTCGCGGTGACCGGGCTGCACCGAAACCTGTCGCTGCTGTCCGTGGTGTTCGTGGCGGTACACATCGTCACGGCCATCGCCGACAGCTACGTGTCGATACCGATTACCGCCGTGATCGTTCCCTTGACGTCCGGCTACGAGCGGCTCGCGCTCAGCCTGGGCGCGGTCAGCCTCGACCTGACGCTCGCCGTCATCATCACCAGCCTGATCCGGAGCCGGCTCAACCTGAAGACCTGGCGGGCCGTCCACCTGCTGGCCTACGCCAGCTGGCCGGTTGCGTGGCTGCACGGCTACACGGCGGCGGCCGACCTGCAGTCCGGCTGGCTGTTCGGCCTGGCCGCCGTCTGCCTGCTGGCCGTCATCGCCGCCGTCGCCTGGCGGCTGATCGCCGCCGCCCGGGACATTCCGCGGGCCGAGCGCGTCGGCCATCTCATGTCCGCCGTCCACCGCCGGATGACCGGCCCCATGCCGGCTCTCCGTGAGCCGCACAGCCACCGGCGTACCACCACGGGAGGCCCGAGATGAGAGTGTCCACCGCCATGCCGCGCGCGACCACCCTGCCCCGGCTCCTGCCCGAGGACGGGAACCCGGAGAGCATCCGGGCCCACCTGGCCCGCCACGGCCGCATCCCTTACCGGGGCAACACCGGAGTCCTTATCCGCGATCTGGAGCAGTCCGGGCTCGCCGGGCGCGGCGGTGCCTCTTTCCCGGCGCACCGTAAGTTCGCCTCCGTCCTGGAGAACGCCGCTAAGCGGCGGGTCGCGCCGGTCATCGTCGCCAACGGCGCGGAAGGCGAACCCGCCAGTTCCAAGGACGCGGCCCTTCTCGGACTGGCCCCGCACCTGGTCCTGGACGGAATCCAGCTGGCCGCGGAGACGCTCGGCGCCGACCGGGCCTACCTCTACACCCACTCCGTCAAGCTCGGCGACCACGTCCGGCAGGCCCTCGCGCAGAGGCACGAGGACCTGGTCGCCGTTGAGGTCGTGGTCGCGCCGCCCCGCTTCCTGGCCGGCCAGGAGACCGCTCTGGTCAGCCACCTGAACGGCGGCCCGGCGGTTCCCACCTTCAGCCCGCCGCGTCCCGGCGAGCGCGGCGTCAGCGGCCTGCCGACGCTGGTCCAGAATGTGGAGACCCTGGGGCACTTGGCCCTGATCGCCCGGTACGGTCCGCAGTGGTTCCGCGAGGTCGGGATCCCGGACGGGTCTGGCAGCCTGCTGTCCACCGTGCGCCGCCCCGACGGACGGGCGCGGGTGTTCGAGGTGCCGTTCGGCCTTCCGCTGCGGGATCTCCTCGGAGACCCGACGTGGATCGGCGCGGTGCTTCTCGGCGGGTACCACGGCACCTGGATCCACACTGACCAGGCGCTCCGGCTCCGTCTCGACAACGATTCGCTCTCCGCTGTGGGAGCGTCCGTCGGAGCCGGCATCGTGGTCGCGTTGCCGGTGGACGCCTGCGGGCTGATCGAGACAGCCCGGTCCGTTCGGTATCTCGCTCTTGAATCAGCCGGGCAGTGCGGGCCGTGCCTGAACGGACTGCCCCGGATCTCGGCCGCGCTCACGGACCTCGCCCGCTGCCGGGCAGGCCGCAGGACCCTAGGGGACCTGCAGCGGTGGTCCGGGCTGGTGGCCGGGCGCGGCGTGTGCCATCACCCGGACGGAACAGTCCGGTTCGTGCGCAGTGCCCTGGAGACGTTCGCCGGGGAGGTGGAACGGCACATGCGCGGCCAGTGCGGTGCCACGCGGCGCGAGCCGTTCCTGCCCGTGCCCTCGGACGTCGCCCGGGCCGAGGAGGACTGGGTATGAGCAAGCAGCAGCAGAAGCTGCGGGTCGACTGGACCGCGTGCGTCGGCAACGGTGCCTGCGCCGAACTGCTCCCGGAACTCATCGAACTCGACGAGTGGGGCTATCCCGTCGTCGACGGCCGCCCGCTCCCCGTTCTCCTGGAACGCGAGGCCCGCTCCGCCGTCGCGGCCTGTCCCAAGCTCGCCCTCAGGCTGATGCAGTCCTAACCCCCCGCCACTCCCCGCAGGAACGGTCCGCGGCGTGCCCCCGTGCGCCCCGGGCCGTTCTGCTTTGTCCCGCCCTTGACGCGGCATTATGGCAGTGCCTATATTTTGAGGGTAACTTTCATTTCAGAGTCACACCTGAAAGATGGTGACTGTCATGAAGGAATCGACTCGCCGCTGGTGGGCGATGGTGGCGATCGCCCTCAGCACGCTCGTCGTCTCGCTCGACCTGACCGTGCTCACCCTGGCCCTGCCGACCATCGGCCGGACCATGCACGGCTCCACCGGAGACCTGCAGTGGGTCACCGACGCCTACTCCCTGGTCATGGCCGCGCTCATGCTCCCCGCCGGACTGCTCGGCGACCGCTACGGGCGCAAGCGGCTGCTCCTCGCCTCGCTGGTCGTCTTCGCTGTCAGCTCGGTCTGGGTCGCCTATTCCACGGGCATCGGGGAACTGATCGCGGCCCGGGCGGTGCTCGGCGTCGGCGCGGCCGCGATCTTCCCGATGGCGATCGCCGTCGTCTCCGTGCTGTTCCGCGAGGACGAGCGGCAGCGGGCCATCATGATGCTGGCCGCCGCGATGTTCGTCAGCTACCCGGCCGGGCCGGTCCTCGGCGGGTTCCTGCTCGACCATTTCTGGTGGGGCTCGGTCTTCCTGATCAACGTGCCGGTCGTGGCGCTGGCGATCCCGGCCGTGATGTTCCTGCTGCCCGAGTCACGGTCGCAGTCGAAGCCGTCGCTGGATGCCGGCGGCATCGCGATCTCGAGCGCGGGGCTGATCGCGCTCACCTACGGCTTCATCCGCGCCGGGGAGCGGGGCTGGAGCGACCCCGTCGCGCTCGCGACGATGATCGCGGGTGCCGTCGCCCTGGTGCTGTTCGTCGGGTGGGAGCGGCGCACCGTCGCGGCCGGCCGGGCGCCGCTGGTGGACCTCGCCCTGTTCAGGGTGGCGGGTTTCCGCTGGGGCACGATCCTCATGATGTGCGTAACGTTCGCGATGTTCGGCCTGATGTTCACCGTGCCGCTGTACTTCCAGGACGTCCGGGGCCTGGCGCCGCTGGCCGCGGGAGTGCGGATGCTGCCGATGGTCGGCGGGATGCTCGTCGGCATGGCGCTGGGCGGCAAGCTGTCCGCCGACCGGGAATCGAAGGCAGGGGAAGCTCTCCCGCCGGTGGTCTCGGCCAAGGCGGCGGCGACCGCCGGGTTCGGCACCATGGCCCTCGGCCTGGCGGTCGGAGCGTTCACGGCCCCCGGGTCCTCGACCGGGTTCGCGCTGACCTGGATCGCGGTCATGGGCGTCGGCCTGGGCATCGCGCTTCCGTCGGCGATGAACGCGGCGGTGGCCCAGCTGAGCGAGGAACGCAGCGCGTCGGGCGGCGCCCTGATCCAGGCCGTCCGGCAGGTCGGCGCGACCATCGGAGTGGCGATACTCGGCACCGTCATCAGCAACGCCTACGCCGCCCGCCTGCCTTCGCTCGCGCATCTTCCGGCGGCGGCCGCGGCCGCGGTGCGGTCCGGCGTGGCCGGGGGAGCGGACGTCGCCCAGGCGGCATCGTCTCCCGTCCTGCTGGGACAGGTCCGGTCGGCGTTCGTCGGCGGCATGGACGTCATGCTGTGGACCTGCGCCGGGATCGCGATCGCCAGCGCGCTGCTGGCCTGGATGTTCCTGCCGAGGCGGTCCGGCGGGCAGAATGAGGAACGTGACGCACGCGAACCCGAGACCGGACATCGTCCACCACGGCAGCCTGCGGGAACGTAAGAAGGCCCGGACGCGTGCTTCCATCCGGGAGCACGCGCTCCGGCTGTTCTTCGCCCAGGGGTACGCCGAGACCACGGTGGAACAGATCGCCGCCGCCGCCGAAGTGTCGCCGTCTACCTTCTTTCGCTACTTCCCGACCAAGGAAGACGTCGTCCTCCACGACGACATGGACGTGCTGCTGCAGAACGCGATCGAAGCCCAGCCGCCGGAACTGTCCCCGGTCGCCGCGATCCGGGCGGCGGCCCGGTCCGCCGTGGAATCGTTCGGCCCGGAGCAACTGGAACTGTTCCGGGCGTCCACCGAGCTGACCATGACCGTCCCGGAGGTCCGGGCCCGGGCCATGGACGAGTTCGCCCGGACCATCGATCAGATCGCCGCCGCTGTGGCCGCGCGGGCCGGGCAGTCCGCTCCCGACCTGGACGCGCGAGTCCTGGCTGGCGCGGTCGTCGGCGTGATCATGTCGGTCACCATGCCCTGGGCCGAGGTCGCCGCCGGGGAAGCCGGTGTCCGGTCCCTCTTTGACCGCATCGACGAGGGCCTGGCCCTCCTGGAAGCAGGCCTTCCCCTGTAACCGTCTTCGGAGGGCCGGTTACTTGCGGACGCGGAACCGAAGGATGGTGACGGGTGGGTTATCTCGGGCGTCAGCGGCGCCAGGTCCGCTGGGACCTCGCTGCCTCGACCGTCGCTGATGCGGTCGCGACCGTCCTGCGGCATGAGGGACGTAGGCCTCCGTTCATTCCCGGCCGGGTGCGGGTGTTCGTCAACGACGACGGGCGGTTGCGGGCCGGGATTCTCAGCAGCCGGGTCCATGGCCGTCCTGTCCTCAGGGGCAGCCTTGAAGCTCGCGATGGCGGGACTGTCCTCGACGGGATCATCCGGGAGTCGCCCTTCCAGATTCTCACTCCGGTGATCGTCGCCGTAGGTGCTGTTGTCATGGGGTTCATAGCCGTGGACCACATGTTCATGGGGGACGCCCTTGTGGCCGTCATCGGAGTGTTCTGCCTCGTTGCGGGGACCTGGGTGGCGTGGACGTCGCTGAGGTCGAGGACCTCGGAATTCGACTCCGACTGCGAGGAACTGCTGGAAGGCCTGGGCTGGCTCACGTCGCCGGGAGGAAAGTCATCCGGACGACGGGAATGATGACGTGTCATGTAGTGTTGGCGCACTTGCCTGCCTCGATAAAGGGGTATGGGCAGGTCAGATCGAAGGAGCGTCAACATGCCAGCCGTAACCGTGGACAATCTCCTGGTCCTGCCGAGGGTCACCGAGCCAGCGCCGACCGCCGAGGAACGATCCGTCGCCCAGGTAACGACCGCGCCGTCCGCCTACGAGGGGGAGGGGTTCCCGGTCCGGCGGGCGTTCGCCGGGGTCGGCATGCGGGAGCTTGACCCCTTCATCCACATGGACCAGATGGGCGAGGTCGAGTACGCCGCCGGGGAGCCGAAGGGAACCCCGTGGCATCCGCACCGCGGCTTCGAGACCGTCACCTACATGATCGACGGCACGTTCCGCCACCAGGACTCCAACGGGGGCGGCGGCCTGATCACCAACGGCGACACCCAGTGGATGACCGCCGGCGGCGGCATCCTGCACATCGAGGAGCCGCCGGAGGAACTGGTGGCCAGCGGCGGCCTGTTCCACGGCTTCCAGCTCTGGGTCAACCTGCCGCGCGCGCTGAAGATGACCCAGCCTCGTTACCAGGACATCCGCGCGGGCCAGGTGGCCCTGCTCACCTCGGCCGACGGCGGCGCCCTGCTGCGGGTCATCGCCGGCTCGGTCGACGGTCACGACGGTCCCGGCTCCACCCACACGCCGATCACCCTGGTCCACGCGACCGTGTCGCCGGGCGCCCAGGTCCGGCTGCCGTGGCGGTCGGACTTCAACGCCCTCGGCTACGTCCTCGCGGGCTCCGGCTACGTCGGCGCCGACCGCCGCCCGGTCCACACCGGCCAGCTCGCGGTCTTCGGCCACGGAGAGTCCCTGACCATCGGCGCGGACACCGTCATGGACGGCCCCAGCCCGTCCCTGGACATCCTGCTCCTAGGCGGCCAGCCGATCCGCGAGCCCGTCGCCACCTACGGCCCGTTCGTCATGAACACCCGGGCCGAACTGGTGCAGGCCTTCGAGGACTACCAGAAGGGCCGCCTGGGCAGCATCCCCGCCCAGCCCGCCAGCGAGGTCGTCCCCGAGGACTCCCACCCCGGCCACGACGTCCTGTAAACCGCTTCCGAGCGGCGTTGGCTCCGGCCCGCTACCGGACCACGCTCTGGCGTCCCGGCGTACACTCGCGGTCTCTGCGAGGGTGCGCCGGCTCGGCCGCCCTTCGCCGTGGACAGGCCTCAGCCCGGTACGCGGCCGCACCGGGGTCAGGGCAGCACGGTCAACCACCACCCTGGCCACCCGCTATCCGCACCAGTTCACGCGTTCGACGGGCGCGCCTGGCGGTCAAAGCGGACGTAGAACCAGAAGCGGGTACCCGGTTACAGTTGACGGCCATGAGCCTCGCGCTATGGCCGGTCTTCCAAGATGGCCAAAAGCACAGCCTTTGCGATGAGGGCGTCCCCGTGTTCCGTGCCTATGAGGAACTGGACGCGATAGCCGTCGCAGCCGGGCGCAGGCCGCTGGAGTCCTTCGACGAACACGCCGATGTTCCGGCCGCCGTAGTCGCGCGGCTGGCCGAAGAGGCACAGGACCTGCCAGACCTCTCTGCCTTCCCGGTCGTCTGGCATGACCCCGCTGACGCGGTGGCAACCATTGACGGGATCCTTTCCGCGCTCGCCTCCCCGGACCTCGAATGGGATGGCCGCGAGGACCCCGAGGAAGTCTCGAACGGACTGAAGAGCATCCGCCAGGTCCTTCAGCAGGCGGTCGTACGCCGGGCGCGCTTTAACTTCACTATCGCGTGATCGCGCCCCGGCCAGAATTCGAGGGCAAGGCGCCAGTGCCCGGGTTCTGGCTGGTCCCGGGCTGAGGCGGTGCGGGCAGGCGGGTGGCTGAGGCGCTGGCTGAGGGTGGAGCCGTGACCCCGATGCGGCCGCCTGCCGGACTTGGCTCTCGCTCGGGTCGAGGGCGGCCGGGCCGTCACGACCCCGCCCAGACCGCGGGGCCGCGCCGGAACGCCGGAGCGTGGTACCGGAGGCCGACCGGGTGCCGCAAGCGTGGGTGCGGGAGGCTGTCCTGCCCGGGCCCGCGCCGACCCCGTCCACGGCGTCTCTAGCCGGAAACGCGGAAGGGGTGTGTGTCGGCTTGGTCGCGGTAACGACCAAACAGGCACACACCCCACGCAGTGAATGCGGATATAGGGGATAAATCCCCAGTCACCCCCGTCAGCGGAGGCGGGGCTGCTGCTACGAGCCGCTGCCCTTCAGCAGGGTGAGCAGGTTGGTGCCGTTGGGGGAGCCGAGGCCGGTGCAGGCATCCCATCCGGGGCCGGCGCTGTAGGCGCCGTTGTTGCCGGAGGTGATGTCGTTGAACCCGGTCGCGGCCTTGCCCGCGGTCACGCCGCTGTAGAGCGACGTCTGGATCAGGCCGAACTTCTTGCCGGTCGACTGGGCCAGCCGCGCGATGAGGCCCGCCCACAGCGGCGCCACCGCGCTGGTGCCGCCGACCACGGTCTGCTGGCCGTCCACGACGACCGAGTAGCCGGTCGTCGGGTCGGCGTTGCCGGCCACGTCCGGGACCCCGCGGCCGGACGTCGAGCCGCCCGACTGGTTCGGCACGCCGGCCTGGGCCTGCCAGGACGGCAGGGCGAACACGTCGCTGACGCCGCCGCCGGTCGCGCCCTCGTTGGAAGCGGTCTCGTTCCACACGACCTCGGAGGAGATCGTGGTGCCCGAGCCCTGCAGCGTGGTCCCGCCGCAGGCCAGCGCGTGCGGCGACGACGCCGGGAAGTCGGCGTGCTGCTTGTTGTCGGTGGCGCCGTCGGTGCTGCCGTTGTCGCCGGACGCGCAGCACACGGTCACGCCGAGCGTGGCCGCGTCGGCGAGGGCGTTGTCCAGCGAGGTGCGGCTGGCCGCGGCCCAGGAGTCCTCGGGCCCGCCCCAGCTGATCGACACGACGGTCGGCGTGGGGGTGGCGTGGACGGCGTTGGAGATCGCGTCGATGAAGCCCTGGTCGGTGTTGGGCGCGAAGTACACCTTCTGGGCGGCCTTGGGGGCGACCGCGCCGGCCACCTGGATGTCCAGTTCGACTTCCCCGTCGGCCTGGCTGCCCGTGGTGTTCTTGCCGCCGTCGACGCTGACGTCCGTGATGGACGGCACCGGCATCTTCAGCCCGCTGAAGTAGGTCTGCATGTCCTGGGTGGTGTAGCCGCCGCCCAGTTCGATGATCGCGATGGTCTGCCCGGTCCCGTCGGTGTTCGCCGGGAACGCGTACAGGTCGGCCACCTGCAGTGCCGTGTAGGACGAGGCCGCGGACGCCTTGGCCTGCGGCAGGGCCCGGAACTGGGCCCGGGCCTGCGGCCGCGAGTCCAGCCCGAGCACCGCCGTCACGACCTCGTGCACCGCCGAGGGCACCGAGAGCCCGCCGGTGCGGTACCGGTGGGTCACGTTCCCGCTCCCGTTCGGGGCCGGGCTCTCGACCTGGGACAGCTTCGTGCCGAACGCCGCCTCCAGCTTCGCGGCCGTCCCGGCGACCTTCAGCAGCCGCTGCCCGGGCAGGATCTCGGTGACCCGGAGCCCGTGCTCCTCTGCCGTCTCAGTGGCCTGCTTGATGTCTTCTGGTGACGCTCCATAGCGTGCGGCCAGTTCCGCGGGCGTGATCGTGGTGCTGCCCGTGACCAGGTCCTGCGGCAGTTCGGCCCGCCGCCGGAGCACGAGCGTGACGGTGATCTCCTCATCTGGGTTGACGGTCCCCGACTGCTGCGCGCCCGGCAGTGCTCCCCGTTCGCTTCCCGGGAGCGGCACGAGTTCTGGCATGAATTTCCCCCTAGGCTTAGTAGGTCTTAGGGAGATTCTTTCGTGATCAGGCCGCCGTCGCGCAACAGATTCGGGGAGTATCTGTCCGTTATTTTTGGCGTTCGAGCCGGATAACCACCGACTTGGAGGCCGGGGTGTTGCTGACGTCGGCCACCGAGTCCAGTGGGACGAGAACATTGGCCTCGGGGAAATAGGCGGCGGCCGATCCGGGAGGAGTCGGATATTTCACGATCCGGAACTCGGGGGCCCTCCGTTCCCCGTCAGCCCACACGCTTACCAGGTCCACGATGTCCCCGTCGGCGAACCCGAGCGAGGAAAGGTCCGCCTCCGACACCAGCACGACGCGGCGCCCGTGATGCACCCCGCGGTAGCGGTCGTTGAGCCCGTACACCGTGGTGTTGAACTGGTCGTGACTACGGAGCGTCTGGAGCAGGAGATGCCCCTCCGGCGCCACGACCGAAGTAACGGGATTAATGCTGAAATTGGCGCGCTTGCTGGCGGTCGCGAACTCCCGCGTGTCGTGCGGCGGGCGCGGCAGCGTGAATCCTCCGGGCTCGGCGACCCGCGCGTTGAAATCGGAGAATCCGGGCACGACGGCGGCGATGTGGTCACGGACCACCGAGTAGTCGGCCGCCATCTCGCCCCAGCCGATGTCCTCGCCGAACATCGCCAGGCCCAGCCGGCAGATGATGTCGGTCTCGCCCCGCTGGTGCGGGGAGCCGGGCGCGAGCTTCCCGTGCGAGCCGTGCACGACGCTCATGGAGTCCTCGACGGTGACGAAACCGTTCGGGTCCCGCTCGGTCCGCCCCAGGCAGGGCAGGATCAGCGCCTCGGTGCCGTGCACCAGGTGCGAACGGTTGAGCTTGGTCGAGATGTGCGCGGTGAGCTCGCACTTGCGCAGCCCGTCCCAGGTGGCGCCGGTGTCCGGCGTGGCCGACGCGAAGTTCCCGCCGAGTCCGAGGAACACGTCGACCTTGCCCTCGCGCATGGCCCGGATCGAGTTGACCGCGTCCCAGCCGTGCTCGCGGGGCGGCGCGAAGCTGAACTCCTTGTGCAGCGCGTCCAGGAACTCCTCCGGCATCTTCTCCCAGATGCCCATCGTCCGGTCGCCCTGGACGTTGCTGTGCCCGCGCACCGGGCACGGGCCGGCGCCCGGCCGGCCGATGTTGCCGCGCAGCAGCAGGAAATTCATGACCTCGCGGATGGTCGGCACCGCGTTCTTGTGCTGGGTCAGGCCCATGGCCCAGCAGACCGTCACGGCCTTGGACGCGACGACATCGTCGGCGAACGCGGCGATCTCCGCCCGGCTGAGCCCGCTGTGGGTCTCGATCTCGGCCCAGTCGAGGGCGCGCCAGGCGGCCGCGGCCTCGTCGAACCCGGCCGAGAACTCCTCGATGAAACCCTTATCCAGAACGGATTGGCCGTTCTCCTCCCGCTCCAGAAGCTCCTTGTTCACGCCGGCGAAGAGCGCCAGGTCGCCGTTGAGCCGCACCTGGAGGAACCGGTCGGCCAGCTTCGTGCCGCCGCCGACGACGCCCTTGGGCTTCTGCGGGTTCTTGAACCGCATCAGCCCGGCCTCGGGCAGCGGGTTGACCGCGACGATCTTCGCGCCGCGCTGCTTGGCCTCCTCCAGGCCGGACAGCATCCGGGGGTGGTTGGTGCCCGGGTTCTGGCCGACGATGACGATGAGGTCGGCGTGGTCGGAGATGTCCTCCAGGGTGACCGTGCCCTTGCCGATCCCGATGGTCTCGGTCAGGGCCGCGCCGGAGGACTCGTGGCACATGTTGGAGCAGTCCGGCATGTTGTTGGTGCCCAGGCGGCGGGCCAGAAGCTGGTAGGCGAACGCCGCCTCGTTGCTGGCCCGGCCGCTGGTGTAGAACACGGCCCGGTCCGGGTCGCTGAGGGAGGTCAGCTTCGAGGCGATCTTCTTATACGCCTCGTCCCAGCTGATCGGCGCGTAGTGGGTGGCGCCGGGGGCCAGGTACATCGGCTCGGTGAGCCGCCCGTTGGACTCCAGCCAGTAGTCAGACTGCTGATTCAGCTCCTCGACCGAGTGCTTCGCGAAGAAGGCGCGGTCGACCCGCTTGCGGGTGGCCTCCCACGCGACCGCCTTGGCCCCGTTCTCGCAGAACTCGGCCATCTTGCGGTGACCGGCCGCCGGGTCGCCCCACGCGCAGCTCGGGCAGTCGAACCCGGTCGTCTGGTTCAGCGTCAGCAGCGTCCTGGCGGACCGGACCGGGCCCATCTCGGCCATCGCGTACCGCATGGCAACCGCCACGCCCGGCACGCCGACCGCATAATCCTCAGGCTCCTCGATGCGCAATTTCTTTCCCTCGGCAGTCATATAGCCACAATAGGTGGCAGCGTGAGCAGAGATCCTGTCGACCTCTGCTTAGAGAACCCGCGGTCTAGAACGCCACCCGCTGGTCGTGGGTGTAGACGTTCATCGACGCGCCGCGCAGGAACCCGACCAGGGTGAGCCCGGACTCGTCGGCGAGGTCGGCGGCCAGGGAGGACGGGGCGGAGACGGCGGTCAGCATGGGGATCCCGGCCAGCACCGCCTTCTGCACCAGTTCGAAGCTGGCCCGGCCGCTGACCATCAGGGCGTGCCCGGCGAGCGGAAGCATCCCGTTCAGCAGCGCGTGCCCGACCAGCTTGTCGACGGCGTTGTGGCGGCCCACGTCCTCCCGGACGATGACCAGTTCGCCGTCCGGCCGGAACAGGCCGGCCGCGTGCAGGCCGCCGGTGGAGGCGAAGACCTTCTGCGCGGCCCGGAGCTTGCCGGGGAAGCCGGCGATCGCCGCCGCGCAGAACGTGGTCGTGTCCTGCGCCAGCGGCGCCTGCGGCAGGACGCAGATGTCGTCGATGCTGGTCTTGCCGCATACCCCGCAGGCACTGGTGGTCATGAAGGACCGGCGGGCGTGCTCGGTGCTGACGGAGACGCCGCCCGCCAGCGTGATGTCGGCGATATTGCCGATGTCGTCGTGGTTTTCATGGTGTTCATGGCGGCAGGAGGCGCCGTCGCAGAGCTTGATCTCCTTGACGTCGTCGGGACCGCGCACGATCGCCTCGCCGACCAGGAACCCGGCCGCCAGGTCGATGTCGTCTCCGGGCGTGCGCATCGTCATGGTCAGCGCCTCGCCGTCGACCCTGATCCCGAGAGGTTCCTCGGTCGCGAGAAGATCCGCGCGGTATGCCGCTCCCGCGCTCTTCTCCGGTGACTCCGGCAGCGTGACCTTCAGCACGCGCCGCCGCGTCGTTCGCCCACTCACGGCAGGTTCCTTCCGCTCGCCTTTCCGTCATTCAGGCTAACGTCCGGACATTGCGGGTCCATGCCGCAGGGCTGATTGGAATCTGTTCTCAGCTGATAGGACGGGCCAGCGAGACGGCGTGGCGACCCAGGCCAGTGAGCCCGACCGTGGCGCGGGACCAGTCCGGCACGCCGTCGAGGTCCAGTTCGTCCATGTCCCACGACAGGTTGCGGTCGAGGACGGCGACGCCCAGAGCGTGCAGGGCCGACATGGCGAGGATCACGTCCACGTCGATCGTCCGCCGCAGGTTCTCGCGCTCGGCGTCGGTCAGCTGTTCCAGGGCGTACCGGGTGTCGGCCAGCCGGTAGGAGGCCTCGCCCAGCGCGGCCACCGGGCAGGGCCCGTCGCTGCGGGCCAGCGTGAGCAGGAAAGCCGGCGCCAGGTCGCGGAAGTGGACGGCCACGGGGGAGAGCCGGCCGCTGTTCGGCGGGAAGAGCGTGCTGCCGGTCTCGGGATAGACGGACAGCAGCCTCAGGACGAGGTCCAGGGGCCGGTCGGCGAGCCCGGCGTCGCGCGGGACCAGCGTTCCGCGGGACGCCCGGATCAGCCTGGCCGCCTTGGACCACCCGACTAGCCGGGTCAGGTAGGGGAGTTCGGTGCTGGAACGGACCGGACGGGCTAGATCACCGGTGTCCAGAAGATGAACCAGACGACGGGCATCATCCAGGCGAATATGACCCGTTCGGGTGATTTTCCGGCCGTCGCCGAGCCAGGACAGGAGCCCGCGGATCTGGCCGGTGAGCACGGCCTGTCCGGCGGCCGAGGCCATTTCAGATGGTGACGATATGACTCCGGTAGGTGTCATGATGGCCACTGTAAGGGGCTGGACCTGCGGAAAGCGGTCTACGACACGCCGGACAGTTCCCGGATCTGCGCCACGGTCCGCGTCACCTCATCCGAGAGCGGGGCGGGGACCCGGCCCGGGTAGCAGCGGGCCAGGGACTCGTAGTACCACAGCTGCCGTCCGGGGTCGGAAACGCTGAACCGTGACCACATCGCCGGCCCGTCGGCGCGCAGGTCGGCGACGATCGACCGGGCGTTGTGAAGTTTGTCGCAGGCCGAGACGAGGAGGACGTCGGAGTCGCCGTGGCCCGCGAGGCGAGCGATGTAGGCCTCCTTACGTTCCCTCCACGGCGGCTTGGGCTGGCCCGGGACCCCGACCGCGTCCGAGCATCCGAGCACCGTATCGGCCACATGGGCGCCGAATTCCGCACGGATCCGCGCCTCGGTCGCCGCCCCGTCCTCGGAGTCCTCGACGGCGTCGTGCAGCAGTCCGCTGATGGCCGCGTCCTCGCCGCCGCCGTGCTCCAGGGCGAGCGCGGCGACCGACATGACATGAGCCACATACGGGATCGTCCCGCCCTTGCGCAGTTGCCGAGCGTGGATCTCGCTGGCCATGAGGAAAGCGTGCTGAAACCGGCCCGTGAGCATCGGAACATCCGTCATGACAGTCACTCTAGAACTCTCCGCTAACTTTGATGCCCGCTGGAGGGTTCGCGGAGTGTAAGGGTAAATCTCCCATATGGGCAAATTTGGGTTGTTTGCGTGTTGACGTTACGCTGCCGTGATGTCAGGCGCTCTGAAGACCGCCGCATGCCCTGAGTGCCACGAGCACACGCTTCTGGGCGGTCTTCCCTCTGAGCGCGAACTCCTCGGGAGGGAACCCTTTGAGCAGCTCTGCTACTCATGCACGTCACAGCCTCGCTCGCCGGATTCCGGCCGTCGCCGCGCCCGCTCTGGGCATCGCGGCCACCGCGTTCGCGGTGGTCGGCACGCCGGCGACGAGCATGGCTGCCACGCACGCCCCGGCCGCGCACCACGCTGCGGCCGCGCGTACGACGCGGGTGGCGTCGGTTACGCGCAAGGTGGCCACGGCCGCCAAGCAGGCCTCCAAGCAGGCCTCGGCCCCGACCTCGTACTCGGTGCAGTCGGGTGACACGCTGAGCTCCATCGCTCGGCACTTCTACAAGGAGTCGAGCTTCTGGACGGCCGTGTACCAGGCCAACAAGAGCACGATCCACTACGCGGACAGCATCACGCCGGGTCAGTCCCTGACCATCCCGGCCAAGCCGTCCAGCGCTCCGGCGGCCCCGTCGTCCCTGTCCGCCCCGGCCCCCCAGCCGGTGGAGCAGCAGTCGGCGCCGGTGGAGCAGTCCGCTCCGACCCAGTCGGCGGACACCGCATCCTCGGACACGTCCACCTCGGGTGACAGCAGCTTCCAGCAGTGCGTCATCTCGCACGAGTCCGGCGGCAACAGCCAGGTCACGAACTCCAGCGGCCACTACGGCCTCTACCAGTTCAGCCCGTCGACCTGGGCCGAGTACGGCGGCAACCCGTCGGACTTCGGCAACGCCAGCGCCTCCGAGCAGAACCAGGTGTTCGACAACGCCATGGCGCAGGGCGGCCAGTCCAACTGGTCCGCCTACGACGGCTGCTGATACCAGCGCCCGTCCCGGCCCCGCGCTGACGCGGGGCCGTTAGCGGGACGGCGGGTCGGCAGCCGAGGGGGCTGCCGGCCCGCTTTCCCCTTTCCCCGGTTCAGTTATGGCCGCCGGAGCCGACCGGGCCGACCTCGGCGTTGGGGTTGCCGCCCAGCAGCTCGATCTTCAGCGGCGACGCGAACTTGTGGGTCATCGGCGTGTAGGTGTTCGGCGGGGTCATGATCATTTCCGTGGCGTCGAACTCGGTCGAGGACTTGACGCTCGCCGCGTACAGGATGCCGAAACTGGCGGTGTTGCTGCCGGAGACGGTGACCGTCGGATTGCCCTGGGAGCCGGACCGCTGCAGGGAGAACCGCATCTGCTTGCCGGTGGCCTTGTCGATCCCGATCAGGTCGACCCCCGGGAACCCGGCCGTGTCGCAGGGGGACGAGCCCGAGTTGACGAGGTTGAAGTTCGCCTCGGCCCGTCCGTCGGCGTCGGTCCCGGGCCCGCCGCCGACGCCGTCTTCCAGCTTCAGCTGCGACGCGTCGCAGGAGCTGTGCTGGCCGGGCACCGCCCCGGCGGTCGCCGCCCCGGGCGGCGGGCTCGCGGACGCGGACGCCGTCGCGCCGGCCGTGGCCGCTCCCGGCGACGGGCTCGAGGCCGCCGACGCCGGAGCCGGCGGGGCGCCGGACGGGGAGGAGCTTCCCGAGGCCGACGTCGTCGGCCCGCAGGCGCTCAGCAGCAGGACGGCCGACAGCGGGCCGATGGCGATCCCCGTCTTGGTGGCGATGTTCATGGTGCCCCTCGTGAGCATGGAAACGACGCTGACGAGCCTGGAAGGTACCCGGGATATCACCGCAAATAGCCGTTATTGCCCGAAGGGGCACTCGATCGTGCCTCGACGGTAACCGCGGGCCCCTCATAGAAGCCACTCGTCCTTCCATGCGTGATCGTAGCGCTGCTCGTTGCAACCGGGCTTGTACACGGCCATCAACTCGCGGGCGATCTGCTCCCGGTGCGCCGCGGTGCCGCCCGGCACCTCGTAGACGCAGATATAGAGGCTGAACTTCGACCCGGCCCGCTTGATCCAGGCCGGGGCCCGCGGGTGCCGGAACGGGAACCGCTCGGCGGACAGGTCGTCGGCGTGCCCGACGTAGATGACCGCGTACCGTTCCTTCGCCGGGTCGGGCTTGTACATGACGGCGTAGACCGCGGCCGCCGCCGGGGGAGTCCAGCCGGCCAGCACGCGCGGCCCCTCGAACGGGTACCCGGCCAGGGATCCCAGACGGATCACCGCATGCTCCGCATCAGTCCAGCACCGGCAGCAGGTCCGCCAGTTCTTCCAGACTCGCCAGGTCGTGCCCGGAAAGCAAGAGGTCGGCGTGCGGCGCGGCGACCATCATCCCCAGGGTGCTGGGCTGGAAGTCCTTCACGTGGCCGGCGTGCGGGTTCATCCAGACGATCCGGTAGCACAGGCGGTGCAGGCGCTCCATCGCCGACGACAGAACCTCGGGCGACCCCCGGTCCAGGCCGTCGGAGCAGATGACGACCACCGCGCCCCGGGCCAGCCCGCCGCGCCCGTAGCGGCGGATGAAGGTGTCCAGGGACTCGCCGATCCGGGTCCCGCCGTCCCAGTCGACGACGGACTCGGCCGCCCGCTCCAGGGCCGCGTCCGGCCGCCGCGGGTTCAGGTCGCGGGTGACGCGGGTCAGCCGGGTGCCGAAGCAGAACACCTCGACCCGCGCCGCCGCGTGCCGGGCGGTGTGGGCGAACTGGAGCAGGTGGCGGGAGTACCCGGCCATCGAGCCGGACACGTCGAGGATGAGGATCAGCGGCCGGAGCTTGTACTTGCGCCGCCGGAAGTACAGCTCCGGCGGCTCGCCGTGGGCCCGCATCGTCTCGCGGGCCATGGCCCGGACGTCGATGACCCGGCCGGACGTCGCGCCGGGCCGCCGGCGGCGGGTGCGCCGGCGCGGCGGCGTCAGCCGTATGCGGGCCATGATGCGCCGCAGCGCGGCCAGTTCCTCGGGGGTGCAGGCGGCGAACGACCGGTGCTTGAGGGTGTCCAGGCCGGAGGCGACCAGGCCCAGGGACTGCTCGTCGGTGTCGTCGGAGCCGGCGTCGCCCGGGTCGACGCTCGGCACGACGAACGGGGCCTCGGTCTCCGGGACCGCCGTGAGGTTCAGCTCGATCCAGGACCGGGCGGGAGAGTCCTCGCCCAGGAAGTACTCGCGGAACACCCGGTCGTAGGTGCCGAGATCCTCGCGGCGGCTGATCAGGGTGGCGCGGCCGGCCCAGTACAGGTCCACCAGGTCGGAGGGGTCCAGCACCGAGGCCGCCGCGACGTAGGTCAGCACGTCGCCGGTGCCGACGGAGACCCCCGCGCCGCGCAGTTCGTAGCCGAAGCCGGCCATCAGCGTCGTGAACGGGCCGGGCTCCGGGGGCGGGTCAGCCCTCACGCCTCTCACCCACCGGAGACGATCTCCGTCAGGTTGCCGGTGACCAGGTCGGTGTCGTCGCGGTCCTTGACCACCGCGCCGAGCGTCTCGCCGGCCGAGGCCACCGTCAGGTCGGTCTCGCCGAGGACGCCGAGGGTGCGGACCCAGTCGATGGTCTCGGCGACGCCCGGCGGCTTGGCCAGGTCCATCTCCCGCAGTCGCTGCACGGCGCCGACGACCTTCGCGGCCAGCGCCCGCTCGGCGGAAGGCTCCCGGACCGCGACGATCTCGGCTTCCCGCTCGGCCGCCGGGTAGCCGATCCAGTGGTACAGGCAGCGGCGGCGCAGCGCGTCGTGCAGTTCGCGGGTCCGGTTGGAGGTGAGGATCACGACCGGGGGAGACGCGGCGCGGACGGTCCCGATCTCGGGAATCGTCACCTGGAAGTCGGACAGGATCTCCAGCAGGAACGCCTCGAACTCGTCGTCGGCCCGGTCGATCTCGTCGATCAGCAAGATCGCGTCCCCGCCGGCGCGCACCGCCTGGAGGAGGGGCCGTTCCAGCAGGAACCGCGGCCCGAACAGCTGCTCCACCGCATCCCCGGCGGCCGCGCCCGGGGCGTCCGCCGACGACAGCGCGCGGATCTGCAGCATCTGCCGTGCGTAGTCCCACTCGTACAGGGCCTGGCCGGTATCGATGCCCTCGTAGCACTGCAGCCGGATCAGGGTCCGGCCGAAGACCGACGCCAGGGCCTTGGCGACCTCGGTCTTGCCCACGCCGACCTCGCCCTCCAGCAGGACGGGACGTCGCAGCCGCAGGGCGACGTGCAGAACCGTGGACAGGCCGCGGTCGGCCAGGTAGCCGCCGTCCCGCAGGGCGGCGGTCAGCTCGTGAACGCTCGCCGGGTACTCCACGGCCGCCGTCAGCGCCGGGAGTCCGGCCCGAAGACCAGGTCGCGCAGGCCCCCGCCCGACGGGTTGAGCTTGCCCTCGCGCTCGAGCCGGGCCCGCCAGTTCGCCGCGCGGTCCTCCTCGCATGAGCCGCCGAACTCGTCGAACCCGACTCCGGCGTCGGTCATCCGCTTGCAGCCGTCGCCGGCCCCGCCGGCCGCGGCCAGGTCGGCCGCGCTCTGGGACTGGCCCTGCCAGACCTCGCGGAGTACTTCCAGCGCTTCCGTCTTCTTCTCTGCGCTCATGGCCGGACTGTAACCCGCGCGCGGCGTCCCGGCGAGAGCCGATTAAGGGAAGCCTTAATCGGACGGCGAGGTCCGGGCGGATGCGGCGGCCCTGGGTGGCGAGCCAGACGGTCGCCGGGGTCAGCGGCATGTCGGCGTGCTCTACCCCGAACGGCGCCAGGGCGTCCACGACCGAGTTGACCACGGCGGCGGGGGAGCCGACGGTGGCCGCCTCGCCGACGCCCTTGGCCCCGATCGGGTGGTGCGGCGACGGGGTGACCGTCTGGCCGAGCTCGGGGGTGGGGACTTCCATGGACGTGGGCAGCAGGTAGTCCATGAACGACCCGGCCAGGCAGTTCCCGGACTCGTCGAACGGGATGAGCTGCATCAGCGCGATCCCGATCCCGTCGGCCAGCCCCCGGTGGATCTGTCCTTCGACGATCATCGGGTTGATCCGGACGCCGCAGTCGTCGACCGCGATGAACCGGCGGACCTTCACCTCGCCGGTGCCCGGGTCCACGTCGGTGACGCAGATGTAGGCGCCGAACGGGAACGTCAGGTTCGGCGGGCTGTACACGGCCGAGGCGTCCAGGTGCCCCTCGACCCCGTCCGGCAGCGTCAGCGACGAGTGCGAGGCCCGCGCGATCTCGGCGATGCCGAGCGCCGTGTCGGGGTCCCCGGCCACCCGCCAGGCCCCGCCCTCCCACACGAGGTCGTCGGAGGAGACCTCCAGCATGGCCGCGGCGACCAGCCTGGCCCGTTCCCGGACCCGGCGGGCGGCGACCGCGGCCGCGGCCCCGGACACCGGCGTGGACCGGGAACCGTACGTTCCCAGGCCGAACGGCGTCCGGTCCGTGTCCCCGTGGACGACCTCCACGTCATCGACGGACAGGCCCAGCTCGTGCGCCACGATCTGCGCGAACGTCGTCTCGTGCCCCTGCCCCTGCGTCTGGACCGAGACCGCCAGCACGGCCTGGCCGGACGGATGAACGCGCAGGTCCGCGCCGTCGGCCATGCCCAGGCCCATGATGTCCATCAGGTGCCGGGGCCCGGCGCCGGTGCCCTCGGTGAAGAAGCTGATCCCGATGCCCATGTACTCGCCGCGCTCCCGCCGCGCGGCCTGCTCCTTGCGGAGCCCGGGGTAGTCGGCGATCTCCAGCGCGAGGCGAAGCGCCCGGGGATAGTCCCCGGAGTCGTACTCCCACCCGGTCGGGCCCGTGTAGGGAAACTGCGACGGCTGCAGCAGGTTCTTCATCCGCAGGGCGGCCGGGTCGGTGCCCAGCCGCCGGGCCAGCAGGTCCACGAGCCGTTCC
>Ga0131853_10001441_pt1 | contig 42444 bp, 28 predicted proteins | sample TergutLab28metaG_FD_92764 | JGI IMG/M metagenome (GOLD analysis project Ga0131853, IMG submission 92764) | Labiotermes labralis P1 segment gut microbial communities from Petit-Saut dam, French Guiana - Lab288 P1 (version 2) (version 2) | ecosystem: Host-associated > Arthropoda: Insects >...
CTGAAGGAGGTGGTTCGTCCGACGAACTTGAACTTGCGTGAGAACTACACGGCGTAATATTCCGAAACCTGAAGCTTAATATGCGTTACGTTTCATACCGCCTTATATAAGATGTGGCAACCAAGGACAAAATACAGCCTGTACATTCACCGCCTTTCCTCGTCCATCCTCTACTCTATTGATATCCCACACGCGACGCTGAAATGCTTCACAGTTCGTAACAACATGCCCTTTACTTACATAGGCCCACTGAGCTCTATGGAGCAGACTCCTTCCTCGGATACTGATAGTTTCTCTGCTGATCAAGTTATTCAGCGCATTTGATGAGTGCAGAAGTTTCAAAACTGCCCGACACTAGGCCCTCTTCTGATTGCATTAATCCAGTACATATCGTTTATTTCAAACATTCTTTCATATTAACTTCCCATATAAACCAGATACTACTCCCCAATTGGCAGAAGGAATCATGGTAGACCTTTGAAGAGACTTCTGGATACGTGAGACCGGAATGGGTCAACAAGTGGCCCAACTCCATGAAAGATATGTGATGATGATGATGATGATGATGATGATGATGACAAACCAGATTTTACAAATGTTCTTTTTATTTCAGGCATTTCCACCTACAGCCTGCAGGAATTTCTCTTAGCTCCCATGAATGCCACGTGTCTTGCCCATCTCATTCTTCTTGATTTTTTCACCATATTTGTTGCTTATAACAAACCACAAAGTTACCCATTACATACAGTGGGGTATGCTAGAACGAACGATCCTGTAACAGACGAATGCTACAACGAACAGTTTTATCAATAAAATCAGGATGCTACAACGAATGATTTTTTAAGCTTTTATTATGGAAAGTTCAATTATAGTTTTCACTATGGAAAGATTGTTTATGCTTTTCGTGTGTGTTAGATTGTTTATCCTTTTTATTAGGGAAAATTTGTTCATAATTTTCCCTAAAAAAAGATTGTTTCTGCTTTTCAAATTTACATGTACGGTGTATAAAAGTTAAACACTTTAATTTTCCGTTATCTTTACACTTATATTTTTTATTTTATAATTTACTTTTCCTGTTTAAATGGTTGTGTTGGATGGTAACTTTGCTCTAGGCTGTAGGCCTGGAACCGATTACCCCTAAATACACATATTTGACTCTTTGCTAAACGAAGAGATGCTATAACGAAAGAGGTTCTAGAACCAATTAAGTTCGTTCTAGCATACCCCACTGTACTTTACTCCTGCAATATTTTTGCGGAACATTTTGTATGAATTGTTCAGAGGAATAGACATTATCTATGCTTTCAAACACGCTCTCAGTCACACGGGATAAGCAGGCAGGTTCATCGCTGATTTCGTACGTTTTATCCCTTTACTGCATCCTTCAGACAAAGAAGATAATCCCAGTTAAGATCCGTACAACAACTGATTACCACAGTACAGAGTAATCAGGTTAACCCTTATTGGGGTATGACGCTCTGTAGCCTATTAATTATACACCGACGTTTCAGGGCACATACCTCAACGACCTTGGTACTTACTCACGAAACTACATGGCCTCATATCCCATAAAACTGCAATCTCACTCAGCTGGACCGATATATTCCACCAGTGAAATAAAAAATGATGGCTTATTCCAATTTCGGAAAAAAAATATTTCATTTTTTCCCCAATTTTTACAGTTTTTTTTTATCAGACTACTTTTCTAACAACAGTCTGTCGAGTCAGATGAATAATGAAATACGACCTATTTTGCGTTAGTAATATTACTATAAATGGAATAAGGGCACTAAGAATAAACTGTTAATGGTGTACCACAGACATATAATTGCACCAAAACCCGAAAAATTTTGGGGACTCACTGGCCTAGGTAATTCAGGGTAACTCAACTCTGCAAGGTGTCACAGTGCGAACAAATAAAGCAATATTGCAATTCTGGCTTTAAAGGATAGGAAATACGACTTTTTGAATAAGGCGTACGTCATCCAAAACACGCAGAAACATTTCTGCAGTGTGAGCTCTGTAATGTGACATCTTGCGAGGAAATTATGCACAAATGAAACGAACTAACAGACGAAGCAGAATAGAACTTTATGTATCTTGACATTCAGAGGACCATGCATCGTGATATATTCTTATAACAAAACCAACGAGACGCACTAATTTCTCAAATTTATTTTTGGAATGGAAATCTACATGTTTCGGACAGTCTCTCTGTCCATCATCAGGAGTCTAGCACTGTACACACAGCAATAGGTATATGTCATACAGGTTTTGCTGCCTGCTTGCTAGCAGTCAGCATAACCTGTATGTATTGCTGTGTGTACAGTACTGGACTCCTGATGATGGACAGAGAGACTGTCCGAAACATGTAGATTTCCATTCCAAAAATAAATTTGAGAAATTAGTGCATCTAGTTGGTTTTTTTATAAGAATATAACTTTATGTGTTCAATGCCCTCCATTAAAGATGTTTTATATTTGTAACCAACAAATGCAAATTTATAAATATGTTCAATCACATATTACTGTTTTTAACCAACATGTTTCGATCACTCATGTGACCATCATCAGTGTGGCTGATAACAAGAATACAAGCAATGTATTATGCATATTGTATCCTTGTTATAAGACGCCTTGTTGATTTACAGCTAAGTGTGAAACAGAATAGCTTCGAGGCTTCAGCTTTTCAAAACGGTAACAATAACTCAACCTTCTGCTGGGATGTGACATTGTGTATTCTATTATAAATCTGCGGAATTTTTTGTGGAATGTACCACTTTCATTATATCTTCCGTTGACTAAAGTGAAAAAAATGTGCAAATTAAAATTGTTTGAAAATATGGTCCCGACGAATTCTTTACAAAGTCAAAAAGGGGAGATGATATAACTGAGCGGAGATGTGTTTCGTATTCAGCATCATCCACTAAATATTATTAATAACGTTAAATGAAGGTTAAAGGGATGATCAACACACATAGCATGCATAAGGATGTTAACGGCTGCACAAAACGTTTTAGCGTAAAACCATTTAAAGGTGAGAAGTTAGGTGACCGGGGACTATCAAGTAGGAACATCATAAAAAGAACTTAGGTTTTGGAGAAGAAATAAACGTTGTTGACTCGATTAAACTTACTTATAATAAGACAGAGTGGCGAGATTTTTTAAATATACTGATTAATTTTGCAGTTCAACAAAAGGTGAAATAACCCTTCACTTACACAGAGAACTTCGGTTCGTCAAGACCGACTGTGCTTCACTGAGTTAGCTAATCGGCCAGGTCAGCATGTCAGCACATTCCATTCTTTAAAAGTCAGAATTCTTTGACGGTTACATGCAAAAGCGAAACAGCAGTACTGAGTTAAGGAGACTGAGTCCACTCTTTTAAAGTTATGACTGAAATACACGCAAGCTGACAGAATGACTGGAATTCATATTCATTAATTTTTTTGTTTATTTGATGATGTATTTAGCTCAGATTACTTACAGTCGAATAGCAGAGTGATTAGTGAATAATGATCCTGACTTTGGTCCAGAGACTTCAATCGGCGAAATCCCAGATACAAAGCACATGCATAAACCACTCGACTGCAGAGAGACCATGAAAGGAAAGTTTGTTTGTGGAAGAACATTCTGAGGTTCCATGGATTTATATGCAAATATGCAATGAGTGTAGGGAGAGTTTCTTTTATTTGCGCGACTCTCTATCTTTACAGAAAAGTCCTTTTACAACAAAAGCAACGTTGGATACTTTTTACCCTTGTACATATTTCAGGGCTACATCTTTAAAATTCCATATTTCTTTTCGTGCTTTTAACAGATGGAGCCTATGCTTATAGAAGTTGTCAAATAAGTACACAAAGCTCGCATGAGAAATGCAAATTCGATTTTAATTTTTAATGCACAGCCGTTTGTAACCAAAGCTGAAAAAAAATGCAATTATTTCAAATAATTCATCTCAGATTCTTCTTTATCTTACATTAGCTTCCCCTTTGACAAACTTTTGTGCATAATAAAAACGTAAGAGGTTTATTTCGTATTATTATTTAAGTCTTTGTTGTAACAGAATGTGATACTTTATTAAAAACGTGACCTGTACAACAAACTACACGGCGTCACATCCCAGAAAACCGTAACCTTAAAATTTATCACGTTGAGAACTCAAACTCTCACATTTTGTAAACAAAATTTAACACACAAAAGGGGCGGTAGGTTGGTTAGAGTGCGTGTTAGGAATTTTTTAACTTTGCTGATCGCATAATAGACTTAACGTAAACTCGAAAGACAACCCACGCATGAAAGTAGAATGAGCTGAGTGTCTCTCAAATCTAAACCTTTCAGATACAAATTTTATATAAATAACACATACAATACAGCCAATATAAGTAAAATGTAAGATTGAGGCACATTGACGTTACCATTTTTGCCCTGGAAAAGCAATAATTATTACATATTCTGAGTTTGTATTTGTAGCCTTTAGTTATCCAGCATGCGAAGCGCATGCGTTGTGTTACATTATCATATGTGACCTGTTCGAATCTACAGCATTTTACAACTCTGCTGAAGATAAAATTTGTGTTTTAATTTTCGCTACAAAGTATGTCTGCAACTCTTTTCATTCCAAGAAGGAATGAACAAGACATTACCATAAATATAAATTGGTGGTAGCTACTATTTTTGTCAGGATTTAATGAAACTTGAATTTTCTGGACACATTTTCGAAATATACTCAAATATCAAATTTCATGAAAATCCGTCCAGTGGGAGCCGAAATGTTCAATGCGGACGGACATACTGATACACAGACAGACAGACAGACAGATATGACGAAGCTAACAGTCGCTTTTCGCGACTTTACGAACGAGCATAAAAATATTTGTTTTACCTGACATAAAGAACCCCCTCTAAATTACAGAAATCGTATATTTGGTGCTACTGAGAAAAACAGACGCCGTTTATTATGACAGTCGAAAACAATATACGTAAAGAACTGAAGTCCGTGAGCAAAACATGAAGTTTATCAATAACAACGCAGACATTCTTCAAACCCTCAGGTATTTCCCTCATTCAATGTTGGCCTAGTTAATTGAAAAAATTAACGAAATGGTAAATTTATTTGAAATAGTGGATGTCTTGCCGTCAATTACACCTGTATAAGCAATCATGGCGCCTTCTAAACTCTCAGTTATTTTTGTTCATAAAGATCAGTCATCTTGAATGCTTGGTTATGCTTTGCACAGTTTAAAGGGCGTTGATAATAGAATATGAATGAATCGTTGTGCCACAGCTGGGAAGAGAACATACTGGAGTGACAAGCACCCCCACGGCCACGTTATCCGCAACTAAGTCAGCATTTAACGTCTGGTGTCAAACTCGAGCCTCTAAGGTTTAGGTTTTTGTGACCGTGCACCGTGAACATAAGGTGAAGAGAGAGAAGCAACAAGATGCAACTAATTAGTTGCATCTTGTTGGTTCTCTCTCTTCACCTCGAGCTTCTAAGTAAGAATACTCACCATGCAACATCGGAATACCTCAGAATTACTGGCACAATGCCTCCACTACACTTGTATATCTCAGAAATTATTTATAGATGCACAAACAAACTGCACAAATTTTCGCTTAGCGCATTTTACTCCAGCTCTTCCATTATTCACTTGAAAATTACAACTGATCCAAACTGTACTTTATTGTTGTTTTGTAGTTCCAAATCAACAAAGAAGAGGGGTAACGGTTCATTGTTAACTCTATGCTTGACATTTATGATGTTTCTCCACCGTATATAAGGCAATAATGCGACCCATCTGGACAAATGGGATAGAGCTATGGGGATGCAGCAAGCCATCCAACACCAAGATCCTCCAAATATTCCAGTCAAAAACTCTTAGAATGATCAGCAGCGCCCCCCTGGTACGTCTCCAACCAAAACGTGCACAGTGACTTCGATATTCCATGCGTAACGGAAGTGGTTCGAATCAATGCCAACAAATACAAAAACCGCAGCACTGAGCACAGTAATCAACTGATCAGAGCTCTCTTCAACTCCTCAGTCAACAGACGACTCAAACGACTATGGCCGGAAGACTTAGCTAAATAGCACAACTCCAGTGAACCACCGATGGATGGTGCCTGCCTCACGACTTTTCTTACCTCAACCTTACTAATTACTCTATCTAATTTAGTAGATTGTAATTTGCAATATACAATTAAAAAACTGTACTTAACATTGTAGTTCATAAGAAGTAGAAAGCAAGTCGCTCCAGCTATAAATTATAATCGGTCCGTTTTGGGATGAAAATAATCGTTATTTATTGGGAGAATTGTAAGAAATACACAAATCAAACTGCAGAGAACTAGAGTATTAAACTTCGTGGGTCACTTCTAAAACTGAGCTTTGAAAGGTTAAATACAAGTTTCCTTCCTTCGATAAAACACACGTTCTATCCACTTTTCCCACACTCCTCAAACTCGTCCTGAATATGGCGACTGCAATGTGTACAGAAACGCTGGAACAGCTGCAGCTAAACCGCGACATATAAGCCTATATATCACACGCAACATAGGCAATGCGCGTGTAAAAGTGATACTGAGGCGCATTGGCCTAATGAGCCTCACTATACAAAAGCAAGAATTATAAGGTATTCTGAGTGTGTCTCTGTAGTCTCAGTAATACAGCATGCAAGGCGCATGCGTCACATTGTCAACTGTGTCCTGTCTGGCTCTACCATTTATTTTTACATTATGTTATAAATGGTAGGATTTTCGGGGGAAAAAGTTGTTGAACACAAAATGTGTTTTGATTTTCTCTATAAATCTTGTCTGAAATACGTGTATTTCTCATTCTAAGAAGATTTCAGCAAGGTACTGTCATAAATGTACAACTGTCTTCATATAAAATGCCGTCACTCTTGCCAGATTTTAATAAAAGTTGGATCTCATCGACAGGGTTTCGAAAAGCACCCAAATATCACATTTCAGTGAAGCCGAGTTATTCATTGCAGATGGACAGACGGACAGACATGACAAAGCTAATAGTCGCTTTTCGCAATTTTGCGAATGCTCCTAATAGTTAGTACTTATTTTATGTAAGCTACCAGAGCGCAGTAACCCGAATTTCGAATGGTGTATTTGGAAACTTAAAACATTGAATGTACACCTTAAAATACATTATGGATGTTGGAGGACAAAGGAAAGGCTTCTTTGAATGGTTTTCACTCTAAATATACAGATAGTGTTTATGGATCAGAGAAAAGAGAGAGAGAGAGGGGTTCTAAATGCCTGGTGGGCTTAACGTTGAGGTTCGCTGCTGACGTAAATAGCTGCCGGTGGACACTTTGGATAAAACTCTAGCTGATGTCAGGAATCGAACCAAAGTCTTTGGTTGTGCAGCACGTATCCTAGTCGCTACACCGCTTACGATTTCTCGGTACCATTTGATAATAAACAACTAAATATTAATAATAAGGTAAAGGTAAAGTGTTCCCGTTACAGGTCCGGTTTGGCCCTGAGGGTGGGTAGAGGTATAGCTCTACTCTTCCATGACCGCGAAACGAGAAGAGGGTGAGTGGTCAGCAGCACGCCCCGGCCGCATTTTACCCCCGGGAAAGACCCGGTACCCAATTTACAGGAGGCTGGGTGGGCTTCAGGGCCGGTCTGGACGGGCGGAAAATCTCGTCCCCACTGGGATACGATCCCGGACCGTCGTGTCCGTAGTCGGTCGTTTTACCGACTGAGCTACCCGGCCCACGGTGCCCAGAGGGTTCCAGGAAGTTAAGGTTCCCAGATTACGTGACAATGGCCCAGAATGGAGGTAAGGTTGTCAGCTTTACGCACCGACCGCTTTTTACCACCAGGAAATATTCCTGGTACTCATTTCTGTTTGAGGCTGAGTCGACCCCAGGGCCATTGTGCGATCGGAAGGATTATGTCAATGAAAAATTCCAAGCACACCATCTGGAATCGAACCAGCGACCTTCCGATTTGTAGCACAGCACCTTAACCACTGTGCTACCGCCGTCCCCAAAATATTAATAATATTCTCAGCAATAATAATAATAATGATAATAATAATAATAATTATTATTATTATTATCCAGTTTCCCTTCAAGATATGAAGTTCTCGCGGGGATGACAAAAAAGATTGTTTCCTGCTGAAATATGGCGCCATGTAGTCGGGTAGAGATGTACTGCCGTTTAAGAGAATTCCTATATTTTGGTGGTCAGGGCGTCACATCTCAGAAGACAGCAAACTTCGGAACTAATTTCTCTTCAATTTTTTTACTTACGAAGCATTTAATTCAAGTGTTCAAATGCCGATCCGAAAACAAGAACCCGTGCCTGAAATTTCCCATTGTTTAATGCTCTTTCTTGGAACGGAGGCCAGCTAATGGGCCATTTTCCCATCCAAGCTCCCTACCGAACTTTTTATTGATTCGATTAAATAAAAACCTCTGCGCATTTGACTACAGAGCGCTAGATAAGACGAGATTATGAAAGAACTCCTGAACTGTAGCTGAAGTTTGGCAACACCACCACCAACTTTAATTTTGAGCTGAAGAAAATTGACTTTACATTGCAGGACTTGGAGCGCCGAGTTGCTCTGCTCTCAGAACTCGTCTTAGTTGTTTTAATTTGTGTTCTTTCAAGCGACACGAGACATTAAACTTTCTCTCTGAAATTTGACACTTGCAACTTTCCACATAACCAAAGTTGCCATGGTGACCTATTTTCAACACAAAAATTTAACCCCACATTATTATCCTCCATAGGGTTCTAAGTACGGGACATTACACTTATGGATACTCAGTTTCTTGATTTTGTTCATAGTCTAGAAAAAACACAAGTTTGTGTGAAATGGTCTGGATTGAAGGGGTGAGCACGACAAAATGAGTTAGACGCTCTAGAAAAGCTATTACACGTTAGTTAGCACTCACCCTTGGCACGACTATTTCTTACGTATTAGCACAAGATTAGACGGCTACACTCTACAATACAAAATAATCTTGCAATTATTATTTTAATTTTATGTACTTTAAAGGCCTGAAAATGAAAACCTAGTAGTCGAAACACGTAGCCATGTTGTCCTTTGCTAATACATAGTAAATAGCTGTGTTGATAGTGCTAACTACATTGTAATATACACAATTACAACTGGATATCCAGTGTGAAATTTAAAATAAAAAAAAACTATTGCCTTCGGTCCAGTACCACCGTACATTTTTACTTGATTACGGAAGCATGCCCATAACTCGAAACGCCTTAACTTTAATGAATATGAATCGTGAGCGAAAGTTCAGCATTCTGTTGAGTCTCAATGTATGGTAAAGCGTTCTACAGAAAGAGTTTAGGATGGTCCGATATCACACTGGGCCTTGTCGAATATTTACCGACTCACATCATAAATGCCAGTAACAGGTACACACGCCAATTTGAGAGCATGGGCTAACTTCGCAAGACTTTTGAAGTAAGAACTCAACGTTCAAAAATTTTACGATATTCGATATTTTTACAGCAATAAAAATTAAGATTAACTTCGCCTGGAGTGTGAAACCATTTTGAGAGCTAGAAACTGCCGACATTTCCGCACCTCAACAAAAGTCATTATTACTGCAGGATGTCGCTCGGATACTACGTTGCGCGGTGATGGTTGACGGTTCTCACCAACATTTCGGCACAAAATTTCAGTTCCTTCTTCAAGGGTCACGTAGTCCAAGGAGACTGTTTGACCCTTGTAGATGGGATCGGCATGTTGTGCAAAAATTTCCCTAAACTACCAAGCAATGCCGGGGACCGCGGTAGCACAAATCGGAAGGTCGCTGGTTCGATCCCAGCTGGTTTCATTGGAATTTTTCATTGACATAAAATCCTTCCGCTCGCACCATGGCCCTGGGGTCGACTTAGCCTCTAACAGAAATGAGCACTAGGAGCATTTCCTGGGGGTAAAGGCGGCCGGTGAGTAAGGCTGACAACCTTACCACCATCCTGTGCCGTTGTCATGAAATCTGGGAACCTTAACTTCCTGGAACCCTCTGGGCCACTCCAGGCCTGTAACGGGACTGCTTTACCTTTTACCAACCAATGCCACTCAACACCCACAGAAAAGAATACTTCAACTACATGGGTGCAACAGCTTGAAATCTGTCCATTATGTAATTACGTACGACAAAATAAAGACATAGGAAAGGAGGACATAAAGTTTTATGCATTTTTACCTGATGCTACATGTAACACAGTGGTGAGCTTCACGGCCCGACCGCTTTAATCCCTAGTAAAGTGCTCCCGGTCATTTTGGTCAGAAGGATGGGTGATCCACAGAGCCTACATGGTCACTGCAAATGGGTCTCTTTTACTGCCAGGAATTAAATCTCGATCCTACGGTCTTTCAGTTCTTAGCTTAGTCATTATGCTGACTGGCAATTCAAATCAATACTGATTACGAAGGACAGGCATATATTTTCAGTCTCAAAGGCTGTGCTGTAGCAGGATACGGTCAGAGATTTCATCTGCAGTGCTCTTCCGCTTCGCCGGGGTAATAGCTTGCTGTGGTTCATACGGCGGCTCATTTTGAGGGTCGTTAAATTTTCCACATTATAGAGCTGGCCAGACATCTCGCCTGGATATTAATGCGCTGCCACGTCACGTCAGAATCTGCTGATTTCAATCTTGAGATCGTACGCATCTGCTCGACATGCCATTGAACTGGTGAGGCGTATGTCTTAATTCATAACTGAAGGACCACTCAAACAAGCTACTTTATCATAGCATTGTAATAAATAATAAAATAAACGTAAATTATTTTGGAATGATTTCGAAATCGTAAAATTATGAGAATTCGAATTAGTTAAAAGCAATAAACGTTAGTAATATTAGTGTAAATTGTAGTGAAGCGAATTCTTCTCTCATTTTGCATTTTAAACAATTATGAACTGCAAGACACCACACAGTTTTACAGATAGATCCTATATTGAATGTTATACTGACAGTGCCTTGTAATAGAAAATTAATTTAATAATTATATAAAAATAAAATTTTGCATCATGAAGAGAAAAGAACGTGATACACGAGCACAGTGCACATTCAGAGGGGAATGTACAAAACACTGTCACATATTATGAATTAAACTGAGCTGTTCTCAAGCAAAAAGTGCCATAGTTACATTCATAAAAGGGCCTAAAAGAGTAAAATGACTCAAGTAGTTTCTAATACTGGATGTAAGAATTTATATTACGTTACAGGTTTAATTACAGACACCGTATAGTAAAGTTATGTATAAATTTGTTAGTAACTTAACCCTATAAATCAGACATAAATATCACATGACCCAACTACTTTTGTCTTCAAAAGCCCTAAACTTCATCGTAAGAATGCCTTAGTCTTGTTAACGTTTCTTAGAACTACCTTCACAATAAAGAGTCATTGTACCTCCAGGTATAATTAACAAGATTTCTTCGTAATGGAGGAGTCCCTTCTGTGAGGTAGTAAACAGACTTTAAAAAAGTATTAGCTCGACAAACTTCATGCTGCCAAGTAATGATTTAGGTTTCTCCCTGAAATTTAAACTACTTTTGAAAATTTGCGGCAACTGAAAACCAAACCCATCATTTGGCCAATTCACATTTCATTTATCGTGCAACTTCATTACTATTTTAATCACACTACCTTCTTCATAAATTCTTTTAACCAAACTGCCGTAACTATCGTTTCAATTTGACATGAATTTATAATACAATGACATATTCGTCTCTGTGCTTATTTCAGCACCACACCACTCAAGCATAAGGGGACTTTATATATTGCTCTGTGCTTTCTTAAAATCCGCACTACATGTAAGTGTGTGGGGCACCGGGTGGCGCAGTTGGATGGGTCATTGGGCTACAAGCCGGAAGGTCGCGAGTTCTTTAGAATTTTTTTTTGACATAATCCTTCCGGCCGAACTCTGGCCCCGAATTCGACTCAGCCTCTAACAGAAATGAGTACCAGGATTATTTCCTGGATGGTAATGAAGGCCAGTGCGTAGAGCTGACAGCCTTACGGCCTTCATGTGCTTTCTTGAAATCTTGGTGCATCAGCCTCCTAGAATCCTGTGGGCCTCTCCAGGTCTGTACTGGATAAGCATAACGTTTTATATGTAGGTGTGTGAAAACTTCACCCTCCAAACATTTTGCCCGGGGAAAGAATCCCAGGTAGCCCAAACAGGAAGCTGTACAAATATATCTCGCAACAAGTCTGAACAATTTGGAAGAAAGTAAACTTTTTCTTGTGGCAGAGACTGAAGTCCCTCGCCACTATCGTCCTGCCCGTACCCTAGTTACTGCACTGACAGAACTGTCCCTTCTGGTTACAAATTTATGATCACTATTATGTCTGCATAGATCTTTTCAAGAATATATACTAATGAAACAACAGAAACATTTAAACATATTTTGTAATACTAAACTAATTTGGAGGTTGTGATTTCGAAAATTTCATTCCCCTTGATTCCAAGGAAAAAAAAAATCAGAGTGAAATTTCGAGAATAAATTTCAATGTTCCTCCTCCGGCATAAATCACTTTTTTTCTCAACAACTAGCTGTGTGAAAAAACAGATAACAAAAAAAAAGACAATAATCTGTACTTTATTTCCAGAGTTGACAGCATTTACTCTCTCTTTTCTCACAACCTGCTCAGAAATATCGAAACTTTTTGTTTCAACATGCAAACATGCAGGCCACATAAATACAGTTTTATTAAATAAAATACGAACTACTCATTCTTGAGGTTGTCATGGCGGTATCAAGTTTACGTTCTTCAGGAAAGTGACGCCGTAGAAATTGGTAGATATGTACCACTGTTACGGGGCAATCTGCTGTCTCCATCTCGTCAGGCCATAATTTCCTACCTTGAAAATGTAGGCAGCAGTTTTTCCTAAGAATTTCTTTCGTTATAGTCCAAAGCACGCCGCATCGTATCCCGGAAGTCACTACACACTCATCGCCAGCCAGAAGGTCAAATCTCACATAATCTGACAAAAGTACTTTCTCCGGAGAATGTAGGAGGTTTTCTCAAAGAACCGCCACTAAATTTTTACATTATAATTATGTTGTCTGGCCTCCGAGTGCACATAACAATGCACCTACATATTCGGTCACCCTTCCCCATACTGTCTCTCTCTCTCTCTCTCACACAAGCACGCACGCACACACACACACAAACAATTGTTTACCTTTGGTAGGATACATATTTACATAGGCCCATTAACCTTACGTAAGATGGAACACACGTCGGTTACCATACAAGGCAAATATGATGTCATGATACAACTTTCTCCTACAATTAAGGTAAGCACTGTTGCCAAAATTAAACGTTACTTAACACTTGTCTGATCTTAATTTGTGTTAAGGTCCTGAACGTAACTGACGACTTATGTTCTTCAATAAATATCTCCCTGTAACTTTATGAAGCACAGTAGTCAGTCGTTGAGAAGTGCAGATGATCAAGAAATTCTTCACACCTTAAGAAAACAGAAAACCCATTAGTGTTCACAATAGCCCTCAAATTCTGTATTTGAGGAAAATTATTGTTCGCATTCACTTCGTGCTTCTCTTAGATCAATTTCAATACGAATTTCTCAGCAACATATTTCTCCCCAACCGGTCTATTCCATTCAGATTTTCAATAAAGGGTTTGTTTTAATTACTGATATTTCCATGAAAGTTACATGTTCCGTTAATCTCAAACTCTTTTGAAACAAAAACGGTTTATAAGAGTTCAGTGTTAAAGGTATAGATAAAGGTCGCCCTGTAACAGGCCTTGAAGACCCAGAGGTAAAGTAGAAGTATAGCTCCACTCTTTCTTCAAACTATGCCCTAGATGCGTGTAAGATTGTTAACGCCACGTCCCGGTCGCCTTACCCCCGGGAAAGAGATCCAGTAGCCATTGAAAAGGAGAATGAGTGGGAATGTTAAAAGTAGAGTATGTATTTTTAATTAAGCTGTTAAACAAAATTACTGGGCTTTGATCCTCCTGTGCTTCCTTCTGTGTTCGTAAGTTAACGTTCCACTCGGCCCACACTGTGCGTGTACGTCTCCACTATTTGCCGGTAGAGGCCTTGCGATTGGTTGACTTCTGTCCAAGGAGTGCAGTCAGATGTCAATTTATACTTCAGTAAATGTTTCTGATTTTAACACGGCATAGTGCCTGTTAGTAAATAATAATAATAATGGGTTTTTTTATATCTGCTGTCCACCATTACATCTATCATAAGCAAACGAATACTTAGTATATTGATGACAAAAATCTGATGCCTAAAGAGAGGAAAGGGTGCTCTAGAGGTTTGAAAGGATGCAAAGATCAGTTGCTGACATCGAAAACAATATTACAGGAAAGTAAGAGCAGGAAGAATAATGTATGCTTGGCATGGACAGATTATAAGAAAACTTTTGACAGTGTGTCTGAGTGTTGAATAATCAAATCCTTAGAGTTAATTGGGATTAATAATAAAACAATATCTTTAACTAAGAAAACCATGAGTTACGGGAAGAAAAATATGCGCCTACATACAGAAGGGACTCCAATAGAACACAAGATACACAAATACAACGCGGAATATTTCAAAGAGACTCATTATTACTACCGGTATTTTGCGTTAGGTCAATCCCCCCCACAGTGCAGCTGCACAAGTTAAATGCAGGTTGTGAGGAACACAAAACAAACACAAAAGCATCACACTTACTTTACATGGGTTATTTGAAGCTGATATGTAAAACAGAGGAAGAAGTCCAAAAACAGATGCAAGTAGTTAGAACTTTCAGTGACGCTAACCATATGCAATTTGGACTTGAAAAGTGTAATATTGTACTCAGAAAGGAAAAGTAGTTCACTCGCAAAATTTAATACTTGACTTCAAAAGAGAAATACAAGAGCTCGAACAGGGAAAACTTACAAGTATCTAAGGATTGAAGAAAGTGAGGGCATGTAACATCAACAAATGAAAGAAATAGTGAAGAAGGAATACACCAGGAGATTAAGAATGATACTGAAATCCTAGCTGAATGCCAAGAATAAAATTGTGCAATTGGAGCACTGGATGTACCAGTATTAAGATACAAGTTTGGAATCATTAATTGGAGATTGAAAGAAATAAGAGAAATTGAAAGGAAAACTAGAACGGTACTAACAACGAATAAAATGCGTCATCCAAGAGCTGACATAAATACAATATACACAAAAAGGAAAGGAGAAGGAAGAGGCGTGGTACAAATTGAAGCAACATAAAAGGCAGAGATAACCAATATTGTAGAATATCTGAACACAAAATATAGAAAGACCATTTCTATAGTAAAACCAACTAGATGCACCAATATAACAAATTTATTTAATTTTGGAATGGCATTCTACATGTTTCGAAAGGTCTTTCCGTCCACCAACAGGAGTTCAAAACTATACATACAACAGCAGGAATTTGTCAAACTGTCTGGTAGCAAGCAGACAGCAGTACAGTCCTAAACATGTAGAGTATCATTCCAAAATAAAATAAATTTGATACATTGGTGCATCTAGTGGGTTTCACTATAGAAATAATATTATGATGCGCGGCCTTATGAAAGTCAAATACAGAAAACCAGTTTGTGAATATTGTTAAAAGTCACGAAAGCAATCAACCAAATATAAATTCTACAATTAAAATGGCAGAAAAGTTTCCAGAAGAACTAAACCAATTAAATGAGAAGTGTGACACAAAAAAAGGAAGGCTTTCTACACATAAAAGCAAGATCAGGAAGGTCTTTAAAGAAAAAATGGAAAAGCAAAGTAATGGATGGCCAATATATTAGAAATATAGATAGACAACGTGTTAGCGAAGAAGACACGTTCCTTTGGCTGTGGAGGGGAGATCTGAAAGGAGAAACTTAAAGTGAAATAATGGCAGTACAAGATCGGGTATTACAAACCAAACGCCATGAGACAAAACTGTTTCAAACAGAAACAGGTAGCAAATACAGACTCTGCAAAAATCTTTATGAGACAGCAGAACACATCAATCAGCATGCCTAATAGTGGCAAAAGAACATTAAATAAAGAGACATGATAGAGTGTGGGTTCAACTAGACTGTAACATATGCAAGGAAAGAGGTTCAAGTAGACAATGAACACTGTTGTGACCATGTACCAATATCAGCCGAAACAAGTGGTGAAGGTATGGTAACCATATTACGGAATCAACAAAGGCAAACCGACAGAATTATTCCAAACAATAAACAGGACGTCATAATTCGTGATAATGAAAAAAGTAACATGTGTGTTAACATACGTTGCAATTTCTGCGGACAGAAATGTGATCAAGAAAGAAGCTGAGAAGATTCTAAAATTTAAATACAGCGCACGTGGAATGCAAAGCCCAAAGCGACATCAGTTATAAAAGGGGTAACTGGAACCATCTCAAAATCACTCAGACAATACCTGAACAACACACCGGAAAAGCACGAAATGAAGGAAATACAGAAAACAGCCATACTGAGAACTGCACACCTACTCCATAAAGTACTATCGTAAAAGTATAAAACATATTTAACGTGCAAAATAACTTTTTCATTTACCACAATTTGCAAACATAGAACAGCTGCAACAATATATACTCTAGAAACGTGGTTCATTTCAGGCATATAATTGTAAATACCCTGCATAAAGATGGTAACATATAATAATAATAATAATAATAATAATAATAATGAGCCCTCCGAAGTCATCCCTACTTTGACGTAGTGGTGGGGCTTGTGAGGTCATATGATCCTGAGAGCTATGCTGGCGGTAACTTGCTACTGGTAGGGTCTCCCATGCCAGATAGGTCAAAGATGATGACCCAGACTAAATGGGATGCTCTGGCCCTCCAGGTTGGGGGACGGAAACTGGTAGGAACTCACTTCGGAGACACTTCTACCTCAGGGAGTAGCGGCCATGCCGCTGCGTGCTACAGGTCCTCCTGGCCCGGGAGGTAGAACCTGTTAAGCGCCCCGTCCTCAGGGATACGAGAGGGCTAAACAGGAGTCCTCAGCCGTGGTGAAGGCAATCCGCCTAGGGGAGATAACCCCAGACAAATCCTGGTCCTCCAGGTTGGGGTTTTGTCGTGAGGCCTGCTACCTCACACACGAAAACTACTTACTAAAAAAACTCAACGAGGAAACGCCGGACATAGGATTTTAGGACGACAAAGGCATGTTAAAAGGATAAAAAAAAGGAACTACTTGACAGAGGAACATGGAATGTTAACACAATGTTGAAAGTCGGGAAGATGCAAGAAATTGCTGATCAAATTGTGGGCTCCCAAATACAAATAGTTGCACTCCAAGAAATAAGATGGACAGGATATGGTTTACTGAAGAAAGATAAATAATATATTATAGTTGCAATCCCAATACCACAGGCCAAGCAGGAACAGGGTTTATGATACAAAAATCGGCAATGAATAAAATATTGGGTTTCGAACCAATTTCTGATCGTATATGTAAATTAAGAATAAAAGGAAAATTTTATAATATACCTCTAATAAATATACATGCTCCAGCGGAAAAAAGAAGAGGACATCAAAGAGCAATTTTATGAGGAATTACAGAGAACTCTGGATAGAGTACCAAAACATGACGTAACAATCATACTGGGTGACATGAATGCCAAACTAGGGAAAAAAAATATTTAGCCAAGTAGTAGGCCGTCACACCCTGCACAACATTACTAACGAAAATGGAGAAATGGTAGAAAATTATGCCATCAGTAATGATATGTTTCTGATAAGTACTAACTTTCAACATAAGAAAATCCATACTGGAACGTGGATATGCCCTGATCATCAAACAATAAATCAAATCGACCATGTTATGGTTAGCAAAGAAAACATTAGGTTAATACATGATGTTGGATCGAAAAGAGGTTATTACTGTGATTCTAACCATTTATTATTACAAATTAAAATTAAACAAAAGCTAATACCAGTCAGGAACAGGTAAGTCCAAAAGTATAAATGGGACAGACAAATAATGAATCAAAAAGAGAAAAATAACAAATATCAAGAAAATTTACAATCAAGGTTGCAAGAAATAGAAGAGGAAACATATATTAATCAAGATTGGCAGAAACTAAAACAGGTGCTACTAGAAGCTGCGACGGAATGAAACTATCTAAAGATGTAAAGAATGCTAACCACTGGTGGGTCGAGGAATGTGAGAGAGTAATCCAAGAAAAGAGTGAAGCAAGAAGAAAATGTCTAATAAAAAAAAAAAAAGAACAAACGTGGACATGTATCAACAAAAAAAAAATAAAAGTTAATAGAATTTGCTGAAGAAAGAAAAAGGAATGGATAGAAAGGAAGATTAAAGAATTAAATGAAACAAATAGGAAAAGAGATACAAGAAAATTTTATAAAGATGTTAGAAATTTATCTAATCCACCCACTGTAACGACACTGGTGTGTAAGGATAACAACGGCAATATACTATCAGAAAAGAAACAAATATTGGAAATATGGCAAAAATACTTTTAAAAATTATTAAATCCTGAGACTGAAAGAATAAAGAATATAAAAACATATTGGGGTCCAATAAATAACTCAGAAATAGAGGAGCCAACATATGAAGAAATAAACGAAATAATTAAAAGCATGAAGCCCAACGACGCTGCTGGTTGTGATAAAATATTATCTGAACTTATAAAAAATGGTGGTCTCACATTAAAACAGAAAATGTGTCCATTAAAAATGAAGATATGGAAACAAGAAAAGATACCTTGTGAATGGTCAGAAGGAATTCTTCGTCCAATATACAAAAGGGGACCAGAAAACAATGCAACAATTATAGAGGGATATCCCTACTGAACATGACACATAAAATTTTTAGAATATTATTGCACAGCCGATTAAGTAAGGTAATTGAAACAGAAATTGGAAATTACCAAATGGGATTCACACCTAACAGATCAACGAGAGATAATATACGTATTTATTGTGAGACAGATATATGAGAAATGCCATGAATACAATATTGATCTATATAATGCATTTATAGATTTCTCACAAGCTTTCGATACAGTTAAAATGTGATATATAATAGTTTAATTAAACATAATATTCCACATAAACTGATTAAACTAATAAAACTCACAACACAGTGAACCAACACGAAGGTGAAAGTAAACAACAGTTATTCTGAATGGTTTGAAACTAAAACAGGAGTCAGACAGGGAGACCTTTCATCCGCCCTATTGTTTAGTGTAGTGTTGGATTCAGTAATCACCAATTTAGAAGTCCGAGGAAATATAACTACTAGATTAAAACAGATTTGCGCCTATGCAGACGACATTGTAATAATTGGAAGAACAAAGCAAATCTTAATTGACACCTTTTGTAAATTCAAACACGAGGCGCTAAATGCTGGATTAAGAGTAAACAACAATAAAGCCAAATATCTATACTGTGCCAGAAAAACAATCTACCCTACCTGCATAAATACAGGAGAAGAACAGTTTGAACAAGTGAAATCATTTAAATATTTAGGAACAATGGTGAATATTGACAACTCTATTGAGGAGGAAATTAAAGAAAGAATAGCAGCAGGAAATAGGACATTCTGTGTTCATAAAAAACTATTTTCATCAAAATTAATATCCCCAAACACCAAACTACAACTTTACAAAACGTTAATTCGCCCAACAGTAACTTACGTCTGCGAAACATGGGTGCTTAAGGAAAATATGACAAATAAACCGATGACTTTCGAAAGATGGATCATGAGGAAAATGTTTCGTCCTACAAGAACAGATGGTGGCTACTGGAGAATTAAAACTAATAAGAAATAAATGATATATTAAAAGGATAAAATATAATAGGGTTTATTAAAAAACAAAGATTAAACTGGTTATGCCACGTTGAACGCATGGCTGAGGATAATATTGTGCAGAAGATTAAGAGATGGAAACCCAGGTCTAAAAGACCACATGGAAGACCTGAAATACGTTGGGAAGATGACTTTTGGAAGATATAAGGAGCATAAACGTACGCAATTGGAAGAAAGCAGCGCAGAATAGAGATAGTTGGAAGAAAGTGATTGAGCAAGCCAGAACCTTACATAGGTTGTAGCGCTTAATAATAATAATAATAATAATAATAATAATAATAATGAGAGGAATAAAAGGAATTAAATGACTCTAAACAATATGAGAACTGCGCTCTCTGAGTTATTGCGCAGTGAGTAGCGGTAATTTCTTACGGCCGCTTCTGGACAACCTATCGGTCCCATCCTCAGGGTTCAAGATTCTTTAAATTCTCAGTTACTTCGAGGCGGAAGTCTGATATCACGCATCTAAACAATCTATTTGTTGCACCTCTGAATTCCGCTTATTAGAATCCAAACATTTATCCACGAAGTCGGTGTCCAAATTTTTCAGGCATGACTAAAAACGAAAAGGATCGGAACTTTCTCTGACCTTCTGTCAACGAACTGGAAAAGAACCGTTCTTTGCTGAACTTTATCATCATTGATAAAGGAGTGATGGGTACCCCCATGTGACTCGGAATTGGGACGACAAAGTTTCCAACAGACCATAAGATCGTCTTCACGACAACAGAAAACCAGAATGTCAGCTCCAAAATATTAAAAAGAAAAATCTGGACCTGCGAAGCAGAAGTGTGCAAGTCCAATTTCAGATAATACGTATATTGCTTTTCTCAGACAAATGCGTGATTTTCTGTGGTTTAATTCTTGGTCCAGACACAATTGTACAGTATTTGGACATACAAATATTGGCATCTGAAAGAGCTTGAAATTTTAAGAAAAAATGATATATTATCTTAAATAAGATAAAACTGGACGTTTGCCCTACTGCTTCTTCGGTGTAGAAACGCTGATTGCATTTTTTGACATTAAAGGTGTCTTGCGTCATGAATATCTTCCAACAGAGCAAGCGATCAATTAGTACTTCTAAAAAGTACTACTTAAACCTTGAAGAAATGCGAGGCATTTCGAAAGACACGCTACGGGGCACCAAAACTGTGGTCTATATCACTACAACGGTCCTTCTTATTCGGCCCTACAGGGAAAGAAAAGTTTTGCCTAAAAGCAGATTATAGCGAAGCAACACCCACCCTAACAGTCATATTTCTTTCAACTTTTTATTTTTCCCAAATTAAATATGTTCCTTAAGAAGCCCATTTGTGCATAATGCAACACACAAAGGGGAAAGTACACAACAGAACTAAAAAACATTTTTCTTTCTTTCTTAGTCTGAACTTTTCTACCTGTTCAGGGTTACTGTTGTAGCTGATCACACTCATAGACACACAATCGGTAGGGCTCCCCTCGAGGAGGAATCGGCCCGCCGTAGAGGACAGATATGCGCACAACACACTACATCCGCACGAGGTAAGCAGCGTTCATGAACAGGACTTCCAAAAATGTTCCCAAGCGTGAAAGGAAAGAGTCTTGAAATGCATTAGAGCCAGCCAAGACTAAGTTGAAACTGGCAAGCCACAAATTCTCTGATTTCTTCATAATTAATCTTTACTACCCTAAATCCGTGTCCCTTTTTAGGCGCGTTCGCAAAATTGTTAAAGCGACTATTAGTTTCGTCATGTCTGTCCGTCTGTCCGTCCTTCTGTCTGTCCTTCTGTCCGCACGGAACGACTCGGCTCCCACTGGACGAATTTTCATGAAATTTTATATTTGAGTATTTTTCGAAAACCTGTCTAAATTCAAGTTTCGTTAAAATCTGTCAAGAATAACGGCCACTTAAAATGCAGACCGCTACACATTTTCGATCATATCTCGTTCAGTTCTTCCTACAATGAGAAATGTTTCAGACAAACGTTGTAGAGGATATCAAAACACATTTTTTGTTCAATAACTTTTTTTCTAAAATCGTGCCGTTTATAATATAAGGAGGAAAAATACTGTAGAGCCGGGGGGGGGGCACAGATGAAAATATTGCGCATGCGCATTGCATCCTAGATAACTACGAGTATGGCCACACACACTCAGAATATGTAACACTTATTGCTTTTCCACTGCAACAATGGTTGCACGAACGCGCCTCAACGTTACGTTATGTTGCCTGTCTTGTTCAGACTACGCACATAATTCAACCCCAGTATATTCTGAGCTTATGAGAGCGTCATTAAATAAATAATCAATAAATGCAGGATCTGAAGTTCTCAAGGTGTTAGAGTAGCATGGATAGGACTTCATGTATTTTGGTGAAGATACTAATTTTTCGGGAAAAAATTGCTGCCCCTACTACCAGGGCGGACGAACCTCGGAAAGGTTAGCAGGCCCCTTCCAAACTACACAGCGACCCTCTGCAAATGACAGTAGCCTTAAGTGAGTCAATAAAATTTCCTACTTCCCTTCACGTTGACGATGAATAAGCCAGAGCCTTATTCAGTTACAAAGAAGTGAAATTATCTATTTCTACACTTCGTATGACGTAAAGATAAAGTTGCCTCTGGGCTTAATTTAGCACAACACCATGTTAGAATGGAGGCATTGCTCCACGTATGCTTAACCTCGACACTATGTACATGTTATTGATCACTTCCACGATCCGGCTGCCGTAACTGCTGGGCACGATAACCCAGTGTACATTAATTAGTGGGTTGGAAGGGCCCTAGTTACATTCTGAACGTTTGGAGAAGAATTAATCCCTTGCCCCTGCCCAGGAATCTAAATTATATTTTTCGGTCGTCAACTTACAGCTGTGTAACTGTTCCGATTTAGCTATCTCCGTCCCATAACTACATTATTTTGCCTTCAGAATTTACCAATTTATTCACATCCGAAGTTAAAAATGAGCTCGCATTACTTTAATCTGAATTTTGCAAACGCGAATTCTTTTTAGCTCACAAATACAAAGGTAGGCATCAGCTGTAGTGGGCACTGTTTCTTTCTCAATGTTTCCTGACAGACACAAAGCTGACCTATTCGCCCTGCGTGTGCTTTACATGCCACATCAAAGGATCATCATCATCATCATCATTATCCTCCTCCTCCTCATCAGTGCAGTCATCGAGAAGGTCGTGATATACTGCCGGTAGAAGGACTCCTGCTGTCCGAGGCTAAAGCAACAGAAAACAGGTGATCATTCGGACAGATAATCTGACACAATGGAAACTTAATTCTATTATGTAAACCAAACCTCCTTTCCCCCGCCCCCCCCCCTCACTTTGGGAGTGGAAGATACAGTCTCGGAAACACAGACGTTGGCCTAGGTGGGAGGTGAATATTTTCAACTTTAGTACATCTATATGTAATAAAATTATACATTATACCTTAAAAGAGATTTTATTGATTCGTGTGATAATAGGCTGTAGTAATTATAAAAGGCGTATTGATTTTATTCTGATTTGTCATCGAGTGCTACATGTTTCGCCTCAACGAACCAATAGTGGTTCGTTGAGGCGAAACATGTAGCACTCGATGACAAATCATAATAAAATCAATACGCCTCTTCATAATTACTACAGCCTATTGTCACTCGAATCAATAAAGTATCTGTTAAGGATATATTGTATAATTTTATTACTTTTAATGCCTGAAAATTATCAGGCATTACAAGTTTTTGTATATTAATGCGTGATAATGGTTCGCTGAGGCGAAACAAAAATTTGTATTGTGACGTTTGATGATGGCTCGTTGCAGAAACACGCAGCATTGGGTGACAAATGTGGAAGTGTTGTGTTTTACTGTAACACTTCTTTTGGATTCAAAGGCGAATTGACTTTTACTGGAAAGTCATTTCTTTCGCATCTACATTCCTGAACTTTTTATTTCTTTCCTATATCCCTTTCGCACCTATCCCTTCCCCTTCCCAGTTCCGATCTGTTTTACCTTAAAACCCTGAGGTAAGGTAATAGTGCATCCTGAAGATGACACAGTTTCTCACCCGGAGCTGTGTGAAAATTACAGGTTTACAGGTTTGAATTAAAACGGGTTGAGAAAGTCATCGCATAGTACCTAATCTTTAAAATGTCTCCTAGTCGCAATACTTAAAACGTCTGGTTTGTGAGTGGTGTCCCAGCATGCAACCAAATGAAAAGAAAGTCGATCTACTTGCGCGGGTCCGCAGCAGCACGTTATCTGTGTTGGCGCCTTTGCGTATTTCCTGCGGTGCTAGGACGCACATCTCAAATATGCGTTTGTTTAAAGAAAATACTATAAAATTGGTTGAACTGGTGTAAACAAATCAATACATATGGAATAATGAATGAACTATATTGACACAATTATGTTATGTAACTACTAAGCTACAGAAAAGGTGCATAAAGAGTCTTGGTGGGGAGAACTGAGGGAAAGAAACCACTTGGAAGACCTAGGCCTAGAAGGAAGAATAATATTAAAATGGAAGTGGGATGGAGCATAATTTGGATTGATCTGGATCAGAATAAAGACAGGTGGGGGCTTTTGTGAACGCGATAAGGAAGCATCGGGTTCCATAAAATGTGATGAATTTCTTGACTGAGGACCTGTTAGCTTCTCAGGAAGCACTCTGCTCCGTGGAGTTTGTTAGTTGCTTAAACTGACATCTGTAAGGACAACATTGTTTTCCTTTCCACTGTGAACATTTCGCTCATTTGCGACAAGAGTGTCACAACTCAAAATTTGGCATTTTTAAGTTATTGGCATAGAAATAAAGTTTACAGATGCACTTTAACATGTATAGTGTCATAACGCAGTTTGCAAAACTCGCCGCTGGAGAGTAGTTAGGTCGTCGTTTCACTGTGAACATTTCGCTCATTTGCGACAAGAGTGTCACAAATAAAAATTTGGTATTTTTGAGTTATTGGTATAGAAAGAAACCATAACACAGTTTGCAAAACTCGCCGCTGGAGAGCAGTTAGGTCGTCGTTTCACACATAGAAAATTATAGCACTTCAAAACCTTTGAAAGTTTCTCCTGAAAAATCGCAAATTTTGATTTGTGACACTGTTGTCGCAAATGAGCGATTTGTATTTCAATGCGAGTACAAATACTGCACATCTATTATATTACCGATAATTTACTACCTTTTATTGTTTATGGCAAACACATACACACACACACACACACACACATATATATATATATATATATATTATACAGTCGAATGGGACCGAATATTTTGTGTCGTTAAAGCGAGTGTCGCTATAACCGAAGTGTTTAATGTTATGGTTAACAGTGCGGATTTAATTGGTATCACAGAATGCCCGACTCTATAGGCGGGGTATCGCTATAAACAATGTCGTTATAACCGGGTTCGACTTATTTTTTTTAAAACTGTTTTGTTTCAGGCGACTACCATTCACTGTTCATGAATCTTAAAAGTGAAAATGGTAAGAATGTTAACTACGAAACTGCCACTAACGGGAGAGGACGATGTGGCACAGAACCTTGATCTTGAATTCGGGATATACTCAGTTTAAGTCCTGACAGAAATGCTCTTCGTTTTGTATTCAATCCCCTTAGGCAAAATCTGGAAGAGTATTTCTGTTAGACCAGTACCGTTTACTTGTACATCTTTCTTAATCTTTAGTTCACCGAACATCCTACATCCTATAATACGCCAATACAGCTATGTTAGCGGAAGTATCATAAAATAAAACATAAATACATGTTTAATTCAATCCTGAGACCCGAAGCTTCATGCTATACTTTCACGTCTCCACAGTTACAAGACGTAATGTTCAAGAATGCACCGCCGCATGTGACAGCAGTCGTCTGTACTTGAATACATTCCACAGCATTTGTGGCGTCTTACGTAACAGATATGAAAGAACCTGCCACTTTCTCTGACAACTTCACCTCTCCCCACTCCAGGGCACATCAGCGACGATGTTCTGACACACTCCACGTAGGTCTGCAAACCAGCCGTCAAGCAAATGGTTTCTAAGTTTCCTGGAGTGACGGACGACTCGTCAACTTGACTGGTCATTTACTTGTAAGTTTCTAAATCAGCTAAATCTTTCTATCTCAAGGTTTCACTGTGAAAAATTAAACAAGACAGGCAATGTATGTATAATGAAATATTCAGGAGCGTTATTGTAACATTGTTGCAGTGGAAAAGCAATAAGTATTACATATTCTGAGTGTGTTTGTTTGTAGTCTTAGTTATCCAGCATGCAATGCGCATGGGCAATACACGTATTGTCATCTGTGGCCTGACCCGCTCTACAATAATTTTCCACGTTATCTAATAAAAGGCAGGATTTTCGAAAAAAAGGTTTTGGAATGCAAAGTGTGTTTTGATTTCCTCTACAACTTTTGTCTGGAATTTTTCTCATTCTAAGAAGAACTGAGCGATATATGATCAAAAATTTATATTGGTCTTCACGTAAAGTACCCGTTATTCTTATCCGATTTTAAGGAAAACTTGCATTTTCTCGAAGAGTTTCGAAAAATACTCAAATATAAAATTTCATGAAAATCCGTCCTTTGGGAGCTGAGTTGTTCCATGCGGACAGACGAACAAACGGTGACGGACGGATAGACATGACGAAGCTAATAGTCGCTTTTCGCAATTTTGCGAACGCGCCTAAAATGGGGTGTGTGCAAAAATAATCTATGTAAGCAACATGTCAATACTTTGACGGAAGAGTGTCAACTCCCTAGACCACTGTGACTTCTCTATTGACAGTTCGAGAGCCAGCTTTGTGTGTCGGAAGCAATTTCAAAACACGTCCCACTTTCTAACTGGTGTAGTTCTTACTAAGAAACATACCTAACACATTTATTGATCTGTTAATTTGTCTGAAGCAGCACCGTGTTCTCATAAGGACCCTTGCTACAAATGTGTTCAAACAGTACAACACATGATCTCAAATCGCTCTCTCTGCCAGTCCTCCCACCAGTGCTCCTGTATTGTCTGGTGACGCAAACCTAAATCCCGAAATGTAGACCTGTTTCTACTTTAAGAATTTTTTTCTTTTCTTTTTTAAATTTTTATTCACACAGTATTATTAGTGGGCTCCGTGCGACTCCCACAATAAACAGTTCTACCCCTACACATAATTTACCGCTTACCTTTCGCACTGCAATACAGCGCGTTTACTGCAAGGTAGAAACTTCATTTTTAACATATTTTAGGTACAACCATATCCTAGGCAGGATTCGAAGAGACACACTTTAGTTCCGTGCTTTGAAGACCACAGCAATTACGAACAGATGTTGTGCAAGCCAATATAACTATTAGAGAATGAAAGGAAGCCGGGATAGCTCAGTCAGTATAGTGATTAGGCTACGAGCTGGAAGACAGAGGAATGGGAGTTTGACACCAGGCAGAGGCAGCAACATTGTCACTCCTCCATAGCGTCAAGGCTGGCTTTGAATCACCACCAGCCTTCCGTTCAACGTGCAATGGTGCTTTATCCTCTGGTTTAGAGCCGGCAGGAACTGCATTTAAACGCTTAGGCATTATGCAGGGGTTATGCATGCAAGTAATAATACCTGCACTCTCCCGTGCAACTACACGGCCAGGGATTTAATTAACCACAGGGACGACTTTGCTTTTTCTTTACATTTCACACAAACTAAATATGACGCCCTGTCCAAGAAGAATACGATCTCTGTTCAACCCCTCTGAAGCAGTAGTTACAGATGGAAAAGAAGAGAGAATTGGAAGGGGTTAGCGACAGGCAGTATATTTACATATTGGTTTATGTCTCTAAAGATTCCTAGACATAGCCCGCTCTTTCTTCTTCTAAAAGTAGTTTGGCGGTGTGGTAAAAAGTGTTGAAAGATAAAGTGATGAATTGTGCATTACTCTGAGTTTGAAGATGAAACACGATGAGCACTTGGGCTACTGTGTCAGGCTTTAATGTTGACACGAATATTATTATAAGCGTCATGATACAGCTTAGAGAAGGAACAGTGCTAATGTACAACGCGAAATAATGTGATTAATTTTAAAAAAAATGGAAAGCGTCCTTGAAGTGAAAGTGCATGAGCCTAATTTAATTATACCAACCAATAAACCAACCAACCAGGTGCGTCCTTCTTGAGAAGAAAATTGTAGCTAACTTAACAAATAAATGTCCTTTATTTTAAGAACACAGACAGTTAATTATCTTTTTTTTTACAAGAGTCCGCGGCCCAGTTCACATCAGTTTTAAGATTATTCCCCCCTACCCAATCATTGTCTAGTTACAATAACAGCAAAAATAACTTCGAGATATTTTTAAAATTAATTCATTGACTTGTTTAATAATTCAAGAAAACATCAATTTAAATAGTTGATACTCAGTTATATAAGTGCAAACTGGAAATCTACCAGTTACTTTTCCACAAATCGTACTTAAAACGCCGGTTTAAATGCCAGAATTATAGATACCATACGAGCCCAAAGACCAGTAGAATTTGCTGTTTCCATAAATGGATTAAATTCAATATTAATAGCATGTAAGTTATGATTCAGTTGTGTACAATTCCAAATAGTAAGTAGTAAGTAGTTAGTTCGTTAACACAACTAAATAACAAAAGAATTAGATATAATTAGAGGTTTACGATTCTGGACTTCATTATTAGTCTTCAGTGTGCGATGTCCGGACTAAACCTTTAGCCTAAATTATTGTCTATACAGTAAAGAAGGTAAATTCGTACTTTACTTTCATAACTAACCACATAACTTCATGAAGTAGAAACCTTCTGGAGAAGCTAAGTATTTTAGTATTTATATAAGGTTCTGATCAAATTATATCACATTTAACATCATAGCCTCGTGGGCAGTTACTCACGAACTCTAGGACAGAGAATGTAACAGCATTGCCATCGCTCGCAAATGAATAGGACTTTTTATTTTACGTTGAAAACGCGAAAAGGTTCTTCCATTTAACGTGATGTCTGATTTATCTTCTATTACCGTCAGAACAGTCGGCGACGGTCAAAATCCATGAAGCTATGATCTTAATAATTTCTTACATAGTCCAGAAAATCCCCTCATTTTGCAGTCCTCGAAGTGCCATTGCCTTGTTCGTTCTTCCATTTCCTGATTTGCATAAGCATTTTCTTAGCCCACTAATCTTCGTGTCTGAAGATTTATTTTAATGTTATCCTACCTTTGAATTTAAGTCTCCAAAGTTTTATCATTCCTTGAGCTTTTCCCACCAGTCCTGTATGTGTTTTTCTTTGCCCTCATTTGCTACACATACCGCGCCCATCCGACCTTCGGTCACTGGGTAATCGTAATGTTTTTAGAACCTTTTCCTGAGCAACCTGACTTCAAAGACTCTAAGCCTATCCTGTTATCTCAATGTGAAAGACGTAATAATAAGCAAATATTTGACTTAATATGGCAAATAAAATAATGAATAAATATACAAAAATCCTAAACAGAATTGCGTCAATGTTACTGACTTTCATTTAGAAACAGATGAAGCTACTTCACTTCGTCTGCTAGCCACTAAAAGTTTACCTCTCTCCCAAGTAGACTGAAACGTGCAGGCAGGGATGGAATGTGCGCAATTTTGAGAAAGGACATGTAGAAGAGTCGACCTATAAAATGTTTATAAGTGAGCTTATAAAAATAATTGTGTTAGTACCCAGAACTCATAAACTAAAAAATAACCAAAAGTATCAACGTCCCAGTGTATGGGATGCCCTTTGATTCATTCTTCAATGCATATTCAAGAAGTACAAGAAGCACGCACACAATCTCTGTCTCTCTCCCTGTGTTGTAGCTTCTGATATTACCACGAAATCTTATGTTCATCTCTGTGTACATTGTAAATTTATGCCAAGGATGAAATCGAAAAATAAGATCAATGACAAAATACGTTACTTTTTGTGACAACACTATTTATATCAACACCTTTCCCATTTATAAATTGTTACTGATAAGCGAAGTTGCTTAAGGTCAGATAATTTCTTGAATCCTCCGTACCTTAATGACAACAAATATTCTGAGAACATACTGTTGTTTCCTACTTTCTTCATGATTTTAATTTCCCTATAGACCTCACCAAATACGTATTCTTCTAATCCTCTCAAATAGTATTAAAAAAAGAAACGCCCCATTTCAAAATTGTAATGAATTTATTTGTGTACAAAACTGTAAAGACCTGCTCTTCAGTCGTGGCTCATCATTTGTATACATTATCTATGTGTATTAGCAGGTATTTACTATAAAGATTAGAAAACTGCGGTCGAGGGGCGCCTTTTTCAGTTGGTATTACAGCATTAAACATTGCAGAAAAGCATTACTCCAGATTGCAGCAATACTGTTAGTGAAAATAAAAATTATATCAAATTTAGAACGAAAGTAGGCATATTTATCTGAAATCTTAAGATTTTGATGTTAGGCATATTTGAGGAAATTTCTGTAAAACTTCACCTTTAAAATTTTCAAGGGCTCTGTTCTAGCGTCAAAGTAATACTGACGTTGCTGCACTGAGAAATACTGTAGGTCTTGCCTGCTAAATTACATTCTCCAGTAGGCCAAATTAAATTATTTCAGAATGCCTTGCCGGTGACCGCTAGTAATTTTGTCTTCTGCAGTGTGATAACGTGCAGTTCAGAAGTGCTATACCAAAGTGAAGGAGAAAAGTAATGCCTCTGTCTTCAATGCAAATAGTAATTAGCGCGAACAACACTCGGGTTAGGTACAGGAAGAGGCAGAAGGGACATGGATCTACAGGCGAGCCAATGAGCTATGTTGGCACAAGGGGGGTGGGGGGTGAAAGAACAACCAAGGAAAGGAATGAGAATAAAAAGGTAAAGAGAAGAAAAATACTACCGAACTAGACGGCTTCATTATCCCAGAAGACAGTATACTTCTAATGCGTAAAGATTTTGAAATGAAGGTGAAATTAAACATGCTTCCCTGCTTAAAAATCTGCCATGGCATTAAGTCATGCAGCAGAATGAGAGGCAAATCTAAGTGTTCCTATCCTCAGCACTAAGCAGAAATATGAGATCTATTCCACGCCGCGAACGCCACCAAATATGTCTCACTGGAAAAGGAAAACTTCTATTTTTCCTGCTGGGAATCGAACCTCGATTCTTCCTTCGCTCAGCCCAAAACTTGATTACCTATGGAGTGAGCTTTGCCGTCTCTCAAAAGCGTTTAATTTCGTTTCAAAAAGGGAGCAATGGTATTTCTATTTCAATCTTGCAAACATGGCTGGACGTTAAGGGTAGTTTTCCATTCCATTATCCTCTCTGTGATTTCCTGACCACCTTGGAACCTGAAGTTCTCTGATCAGCATAGAGTAAATGTGTTTTTGTTTTGTTGGGGTAAGGCAATGGGCCGTGAACGTATCACTCAAAATCCTACTAGATGGCGCCTTAAATACGATATCGAGACATGTGTGCATTTTCCTGTTTCCCTTTTTTACTATGGTTCATTTTGCCATATTCCCAGTCCCAAAAACAGCATAATGTGCAAGAAACAGTTGACAGTTGACACTAAATTGTAATGAATTTGAAAGAAGTGGTCGTGGGATGTCTGAACTTAGAATTCTTGGCCCAGTAACAAACTACCATGACTGTTGCGCTTTTTATTCTAAGTTATTTACAGTGTCGTAAAAAAACTTATATAAAATACGTTCGTAAATAAATCTACCAATAGATATGAATTTTGCCATATAATTTACGCCGTTCGGAGTAAATATGTGAAGAACACTATACATGACCTACAGCAAAAGTTACTTCCTAACATCTTCAGAACTTTGTTAGGAGGCTGGAATTTACTGCGGCAAAATTGTTTCAGCCGAATACATAAAGCCTCTTCCAAGTCACGGATTTACAGTGATCCAACGACATGCAGGACCATAATAAGGGTCTATGAAACACATTCTTGTGGGCGTACGCGTAGAACTACAGTGTTTTACGGTATGCATATTTCTATGTAATTTTGATTCTAACTCGAACTCGAAATACGCAGGATTAGGTAATTTGAAAATCTTTATGTAAGAGCTAATTTAGTCAGGTTTTGTAACAAAGTGTAACTCTCCCTTGCATTCCGATCTCGTGACTGAAATTCCACGAGTAAATTTATTTTCTACTATAAGCGGTACATGTCTCATCCACCACATTCAATTATGAATTTCCCCTCGATGCAGATTTCTTTATCCTCATTTACTGATGCCCTTATGTTTAAAAATATTTTCATCTGGAGCTTCTACTCAAATAATCCTGGATTTTAAATTCTCTTAGCAAAAGAGTCCAAGTTCACATCCACATAATTTCCACATAAATCATTTGATAGTTTCATGATTTGTGCGTCTTAGTGTAAGTTTTTATTTCTGAAGACATTCGGGATTCTAAAAGAGAAATTCCGAAATACAGAAGAGGAATAGTAACACACCACCTTTAACTTTGGTACACATTCACCTCACAGTGCTAAAATACCCAAAGGAATTTTACTCAACGCTATAATACTGGATTACAAAGTTACAACATCAGAAGAGCAAGCTATGGTACAGTAGAGACAAAGGAATCTAGAATATCTATTCAGAAATTTACATTGCAGATGAAGGAGCAATTACAAAGTAAGAAACTGGAATGCCAACTTAGGAGACGAAAGGTAAGAATAGAGAAAATACAGCTTGAAACTGTATGCCTTTTGCGATGTACTGTCGTGTAGTCTAGTAGATGTTTATGAACTTTACGGAGAAACCTGTTGCATTTATTTTCCCTGAAGATGGACGCAGTAGGTTCCTCCAGACAGTTGTTGAAATTGCTACAAAAGTACCCGGATTCACATCAAGTACACGAAAACCTACCCATAATCGCCTCAAATCTCATTATGCTACAAAGGGAGACTTGTCTACCTAACACCCGTAGATTTAAAAAATCCCTTATTTCCAAGATGGAAGCACTAAATTTTTCCCCGAACTTTGACAACTGTCTAATATGCTATATGACGCTAACCCCAGGACACACTATTCTTCATAGTTACGTGCCTGACAACTTCAGACCATATAAACGTCACTGTGATAACAAATTCTACTTGTCAACACAGATTTCTAGTTTCTCCTGCGATATTTGTACGTTCGGAAGAAAGACGGATCCACGATCTTGAATGGTGCACGGTAACACATGTTTACATTACGTTACGGACTTTATCCTATAAAAGCTTAACACTTAAAACGTTCGCCATTCGCTCCCATTTACCATGAAAATAGTGACCGAAGGAGACACGCAGTGGCATGCTGGAAGACGGGCTTGAAACTAAGAGCAGGATACTTCGGAATGCATCTAAACCAAACGCCTAGGCCAGTATCTCGATGTATTTCCAACTCTTCTTCCCGTACCTCTTAACATTCGCCCGTCATGAAGAAGAAGGCACCAGGCCGCTCCAAACGTGAAAGTTTCTGACTTTGTGGAATAACGTCGCAGTCCGCAGTAATTTTCTTCGTCAACGCCGTAAAAAAATTTCAAAGCTGCCTTCACGATCAATGAGTTCAGCAGGAAGAGAGACTTTCACATTTCAAGTTACCCTTCAGTTAATATTGAGACTATTGTCTTCAGAGATATGAAATAGTACAGTCCAATTACACAGGTGCCATCTTTGGTAGGGATCCGCTGCGTCCATAATCCTGAAGTTGGCGGTAACAGGATTATCCCGAAATGACGGTAGTAACAAAATGCACAACGTTACATCCCAAAAGGCATAGGATAGCAATGCGTGCTTAAATAAAGTAAACAAATTGTTATACCACACATTTCGAGCTTGTCGAGGATTAATACTGTATTTTATTAGTAAAACTAAAAGTATGAATCTTGCATCCTACAATTAACTGCAAATGTAAGATCGTTTCTTTGTGTAGTGTTATAACTTTATTTCTCAAAACTCTTTTTATTATTATATTCATTGAAAAGTGTGCTTAGACGCTGGCCACTTACGGCAATGACTGTTTTCCTTTATGAACTAACGAGAAGCCATAAAACACTAAGCAATTAGAGAAAATCTCTATAAATGAAGTTCAGATGTTCTTCAAAATTACAAAACGACGGTAGGTTAACTTTAACAATACTCTGCCAATGAAGGAAAAAAAGTTCAAAATACCGTTACAAAATATGAAACATTAGTTTAAATAATCAAATGAAGAAGAAAATAGAAGCTAACAATATGTTAATATGTATCTCATTAAAAAAATCAAACGGGTACATTACTGAGGATTATTGATCGCTTTCTGAAATATATTTATTTATATGCTTGTGAAAAATTCCATTTTTAAGCGCGTTAGCAATATTTTGAAAGGCGACTATTAACTTCGTCATATCTGTCCGTCCGTGTGTCCGCATGGAATAATTCGGTTTCAACTGTGCGGATTTTCATGAAATTTGATATCTGAATATTTTTCTTGTAACTGTCTTGGAAATTCAAGTTTCGTTAAAATGTGACAAGAATAACGGGTACTTTATATGAAGACCGATATAGATTTCTTATCACATCTTGCTCAGTTCGTCTTAGACTGAGACATGTTTCAGACAAAAGGTTAGAGAATATCAAAAGACCCATTGCAAAATTAAGAATTTTTCGATAATAGTGTCGTTTATGAGATAATGTGAGAAAATAATGTACAGCCGAACAGGCCACAGACGACAATATAGCGCATGCACAACGCATGTTGGATACCTAAGGCTATAAACACATAATCAGAATATGTATTATTTATTGCTTTTTTCGCTGGAACAATAGTTGCAGGAAATCGCCTCAGTGTTACGTCATTAATGGTACAACAGCCGTCTCCTTAAGTAAATAATGTCGTGTAACACTTAATGTAAGAGTAAAATGAAATAATGTCCAGTAATATGACACAAATTTGAATTTTGCAGCAAGTTGATTTCCAGAATTACAAAAACACAAACTTTCATTAAGATCTAGACTTCCTTAGAAACTTTCAATTTACGTCAAAATACTTCAGTTGGAAACATGGCTTCTAAGTCACCTAATTTTAACGAGGCAGTAATACGCAATCACAAACTGCTGATGCTGGTGCTGGGAGAGGTACTACAGCAATTAAGATCAGAGATTACCAAAGCGGGACCAATAATCCTCTAGTGCGAAGCCATTCTTGTGACCAAGGATAGGTACAACTGTAATGACAGCTATAATACTCCACACAGCAATACTAAATATTAAGTCAACAATCCACGTATAATTTAATCTGCGTAGGAAGTAATACGATAACTGTTAGAAGGGCAGAGACGTAATTCTTGTGGGATTTGAAACAGGCAAATACACCTTACTATGACGAGGCCTCTGGATTTTGTCCATCCGTCGTGATCAAGAAAAGAGTACAAATATTTACGAGTTCAGTGGCTGTAAGTAACCACATCGAACACAGTTCAGTAGATGTTTCCTACCTTTTCAACTGAGGAAGAAAGCAGATCCGGTTATTTAAATATTTATTTTATTTTAATATATGACGATGGCCAAGACCAGAACACTCGTAATCCTAAGACACCATTGTAACTTGTTAAGTCCAGAATGCTGGTGATCCTAAGCATAAGACACCATCGACACATGGTAAGTCCAGGTAAGCTCAGAATGCTGGTAATCCTAAGTGTAGGGCACCATCGTCACTTGGTAAGTCTAGGTAAGTCCAGAATTCTGGTAATCCTAAGCGTAAGGCACCATCGACACTTGGTAAGTCTAGGTAAGAGCAGAATGCTGGTGATCCTAAGTGTAAGGCACCATCGTCACTTGGTAAGTCCAGGTAAGTCCAGAATGCTGGCGATCCTAAGTGTAAGGCACCATCGACACTTGGTAAGTCCAGGTAAGCCCAGAATTTTGATGATCCTAAGTGTAAGACACCATCGACACTTGGTAAGTCCAGGTAAGTCCAGAATGTTGGTAATCCTAAGCGTTAGGCACTACTGTCCTATTCTCTTAGAATTTACATGTAAGTTACAGTTGAAGATTAAACTAAAGAAGACATGACGCTGTGTAGTTGAGCAGCTAAACATTAACATTTGAAATGTGTATGGTGTCTTCGCCTTTAGTCATGTCTCCAGCACTGAAGATGGGGGCAGCAAGTTCCGAAACGGATGTAGCTATTTGCATTTAGAAAACGGTAGTCTTCATAAGAAAACAAAAAGTTCTTAGCTCTAGATTTTTCAGACGTAACGCCAAATTCTAATCGTTTTTCATGCCGCTGTGCCAGCATGTAAATAGAACATAGACAGAACGGTAAACTGCGTTGAGACTGAAGAGTGATTAGTAGCAGCAAAACAAAAAACCACGAGATTAATTATTCCATTAAGTATAGACAGCCCCTGGTAATTCATGATTTGTTAGATACTATTCGTTTTACATGAAATGGTACGTTACATTGCGTCAGTTTAGAAGAGTTTGAAAAATTAATGGGCAACTTTGGCAATTTTAACCCCACAGTACCGTTCACGTTCAGCCTTCCCACTGATCCACTATTATGAACTGCAAATCTTGACTCGCGCACGCACGCACGCGCACACACGCACGCACACACGTGTGTGTGTGTGTGTATATATATATATATATATATATATATATATATACACATATATATATTCCGATTATGCACGATAATGTACTCAAACCCCTCTACAAGGACAGCATGAAAGTAAAATTGGTTCACTGTGTAGTGGTAACTTATGGAGTAGAGACATTCTTGAGAAGCTAGCCGGTTTTCAGCTAATCATGAAATTCCCCGCATCATTTTATGGAACCCGAAGGTTCATTACCGCGTATAGTAGTAACTTTTCGGCACAAATCGAAACTAAGGTACTGGCTGAATTATGGGTACCTTCAACTGTCCATAAAGGATCGTGATGTTATTGCTAAATATTTATTGCCTTTTGTGGATGTAAGTTTATGAAAGCGTTGTCTTCAATTCATTACCGGAAATTTATGACCCCGAAAGCAGGACTCCTGTAAGCGAGTGACTTAGACAAAAGTTTGTACAAATTATAATTTGTTTCGTCCTCAGTTCTTAAGCTACAACATCAATAACTTTTGATACTTGGCTTCGCGTGGTTCGGTACGAAATTACCGACGATTTAGAGAGGCGTGTTGTTATTTTTATTTACTCTCTTAGATGGAATATTGAGGAAACAGGGTTTTCCAAAAGTCTGTACATTTCTACCAGACTACACGGTATCGCACCAGAGAAGACCGTATTCTTCGCATTCACAGCCGCTACAACCTCAAATGTAACATTTACTACCTACTAAAAAATGATATTTCGTCAAATTAACACTAATGTAGAGTATGTGTACCCTGTTTAACACAACCATATTTATTTACAGAATATAAATTATTTTCTACATAGGGTACAACTACATGTTTCGGCGCTTGATAATGGCCATCTTCAGGTTGTACATGAAATACTTATTAAGCAGTTCATGTACAACCTGTAGATGGCCATTATCAAGCGTCGAAACATGTAGTTGTACCTTATGTAGAAATACTTTATATTCTACCAATAAATATAGTTGTGTTAGACGAGTACACACACACTAAATTAGTTATTTCATAGAACACAATGGGGATGACGAACCTCATGGTCAAATTAACACCTAAAGCAAAGGTGAAGGCGCAGGAAATTAATGACCAGTGTTTGTTTCCATAACTCCTTGACATTATCATAAGCTAGTTCCATTAGGCATTTCACTATTTCATTCAAGACAGTTCAAATCAGCGGATGTTAGGCAAGGTCAGACTTAAGTTATTTCAAACGTTAAAATCGAAAAAGCCGTCCCTTTATTGGATGCAGTGAAAAAGTCCAAACTTTCGCAAAAGGAATCATCGACTGTTGTTGACGCTCAAGACACAGAGAATGACACTATCAAATGTAAAGCAAAGTAATCGCACCAACTTTTAAGTTTTGGGATTTGAGTTTTTCAAAGCTGTGTACGTTAAGAGTGCGTCTTTATCGTTGCACCGTGCATTTTGTAGTTTATTTAAGTAACACACCAACAAATGCACGTATATAGTAGAAGAATAAAAACCAACTAGATGCCACTTATTATTTTATTGTACTTCTTATAGGCTTAATATGTTTCGAGCACTACTATGCCCATCATCAGGATGGGCATAGTAGTGCCCGAAACATGTTGAGCCTATAAGAAGTACAATAAAATAATAAGTGGCATCTAGTTGGTTTTTATTCTTCAGTTATCACAATGATGCTCGGTCCAACACACATCAAATGCACATATATAGACTTTAATAAACTAAACTTTACATTAAAACACTTAAAACGCACCTACATGTTTCGATCATACGATCATCCTCAGGGAGCATACTTTGTTCCTTGCTAAACTTACAGTTTAAAACACTCAGTGATTTACGAAAAACTGCATTTGTCTTTAATAACTTTAGTCTGGCGTTCTTATAGTTGTTGCTTAGTTTTGCTTGTTGGGCACTATCTTCTTTACCGTTGCACCGTGCATTTTGTAGTTTATTTAAGTAACACACCAACAAATGCACATATATATAGTCTTTAATACTCTAAAATCTATATTAAAACACTTAAAACGCTCCTACATGTTTCGATCATACGATCATCCTCAGGGAGCATACTTTGTTCTTTGTTAAAGTTACAGTTAAATCACTGAGTGTTTTAAACTGTAACTTTAGAAAAGAACAAATTATGCTCCCTGAGAATGGTCGTATGATCAAAACACGTAGGAGCGTTTTAAGTGTTTTAATATAGATTTTAGAGTATTAAAGACTTTATATGTGCATTTGTTGGTCTGTTACTTAAATAAGTTAAGAGTACGGTTCATAAGCTATGGCACCAAATGTTCTTTCATTCAATAGAGAAATTAAATATATACATGATTGGAATTCAAGGGTAAACTCCTTTTAACGCTTATCCTGCTAACGTGGAAAATATGGTGAGCTCCTAATAATGCCAGCAGATGGCAAATGGGATTTAACGCGGCGTTTAAATTGTTAATCTCTAAATGATAAATTAATCTCATAGGAATGTCAGCAAATTGTTGATGCTGAAGAGTCACTTGGCGTTCTTTAACATAAGAATGCAGTTGCTACTATTAGGAAAACTCTCATTAAAATTCGGACCAAAGCAAAATATAGTTTAATTTTATACGTTTAAATATTGAATGTTCATATTGCTGTAATTTTTGCTTATTATTACAGCACTGACTTCGTTACGGACGGACAATGGACGAAACCAAGTACATAGAGATGAATGCAGTGAACTCATCTGAAACATTAATAAACCTCTAGCGGACTGTTTTTTTTATATGGGTGTGAAACTTGCCCTCTCTCACTGAGGGAGGAATGTAGGTTGAGGGTGTTCGAGGAAGGCATTTGGGCTTAATTGGGTCCAGGTAACGGGGGAGTGGAAAAGACTACATACCGTGGAGCTTTATGCTCTGTACTCATAAAAATTTTACGAGTGACTTAATATATAAGAATGAGATGGGCAGGACATGTGGAACGTGTGGTTGACAGGTGAGGTGCACACAGGGTTTTGGTGACGAGAGCTAGAAACCATTCTGAAGACCTGGGCGTAGATGGAAGGGTAATACTAAAATGGATCTTCAAGAAGTTGGTGTGAATGATGGACTGGTTTGCTCTGCTTCAGGATAGGGGCAGGTGGTGGGCGCTTATGAATGCTGTAATGAGCCTTCAGGCTCTATAAATGGAGGGAAATTTTTTTAGTTTAGGATCTTTTAGCTTTGCAGAAAGGTTTCTGCTCCATGATGTTATTTATTCAGACTACACAGAGTGACATCCTAGAAGAGAGCGACCTTAACATTAAGTGTCATGACAAACTGGAGGTCTCAACGAAGGGTTTAACATCAGTTTCTTAAACATTTTTACAGCAGCAGCGTTTAGATGTTTCACAGATTTCATATCATGCCTGAAGTTCTGTACGTTCATTTCCGTATCAAATAAAAAAATCTGTAAGGAAAATATCTAGGCCCAACTGGGAGGAAGTACAAAAGGGACAAATAGGATTGCATGATAAAACAAAGTCACAATTTGTACTCTTCCCTGCATATTATTAAGTTCATCAAATCAAAAAAAATAAGAAAGATGGGTTAAAGTAAACATAGATTAAATAATATTATTATAATATAATAACATTATACATAAAATATTATATTATTATAATATCAAGATACCTTCTAAAAGAATATTATGAGAGGATGCTCTCTGGATGCAGCTGGTCCAAGGCAGGAACTTGTGGCGGGAATTTGTGAAAAATGCATTGAACACCGTGGCTTCCATAAAATGGAGAGCGATTCAGTATCGGTAGAACTCTTAGACTTATGCAAAGGTTTCTGATCCATGCTGTTACTTAAGAATATAGCATTGTTTTCAGAACTGTGATTTTACTGGTAGTTCGAGAGATTCTAGCAGGATCTTTCTTTAAACTCTATCACAATAACAGATAAAGAATGTACAGGCATATCGTAACCTAGCATTTATACGTGTCTATGATGAAACTGCTTTGTCATTTTGCACTCTATACTACCCATTTCGTTACATTCGAAGAGAGAGAGAGACAAACTAATAAGAAGACAGGTACGTAACTGAAGGTAATAGTAATGACTGACAGGTAGAATCTGCTTGACGAGTTCCCAAAAAGCCCAAACACAAGTAAATTAAAATTGACCACAGAAACACGAGTTTCCTTTTTCCGCGGGATGGAGATGGCTATTATATTGGGTTGGTTTACATTCTGCTGCCGCTACAGCCACAGTCTTCAGGTTGCTGACAGTTTAGACCCCCGTGCAATTAACTGCAGAGTCACGTACCTCACGCAATTTTGCAGCATACTGCCTCGAAACATTTTCGCAAATTACCTTACCACTTCACTGTCCACGGGACGAGATACTTAGTAAATCATAAGTACAGAGTGCGCTGCTCTCACATAGGCTCCTGTTTCCGTACCATTCACCCATTGAGTACCATAACCGTTGTCATCTTGTGATCTCTGAATTTAAGTGATCTGGAGTAACTTACTCGATTTAATGACACATCTACTGGCTGGACAATCGGGGAACCGGGGCTCGATTTCAGCCAGAGGAAAATATTTTTTTATTTTCCATATATTTTCAGAACTTGTCTGGGTCTATGCAGTTTTCTACGCAATAGGTGTCGGCGTTCATTACTCTGACATGAAATGGCCGAGGTGTGAGGCTCACCACTTCCACTTATAGCAGAGGCGGTAACGTGCGTTGGTAATTTGTGTAAAGTGGAACAAAATTAATAGAAGGCAGTGTTTCCTGGGAAACTGATGGTCAGTCAACTAGGCAATAAATTTGTCGCCTTCCTGAGAACGTAAGGCTTATCACACTTTCAACTACACCTGCCCTAGACCCTATTTTGATTCACTTAGATCCATTTAAAAACTGAAACTTATTATAGACCTTATTGTAGCACCGTGCATTTTTGTAGAATCACTAAAATTTATCAACCAACAAATGCACATATAATTTCACATAAAACATTTTTAAACACTTTAAAACACTCCGACCAGTTTCGATCTTGTCAGATCATCATCAGGGAGCTTAGTTCCTTGCTAAAGTTATATTATAGTATTCACAATTCAATTGGTATTTGCGAACGAGGTGTTGTGGCAGCATATCATGTTGTGTAGGAATGTGTTGTGGAGCAGTGGCTAGGTGTGCGTCTTAAGACGCAAATACCATTTGAATTGTGAATACTATAATATAACTTTATCAAGGAAATAAGCTCCCTGATGATGATCTGACAAGATCGAAACTTGTCGGAGTGTTTTAAAGTGTTTAGAAGTGTTTTATGTGAAATTATATGTGCATTTGTTGGTTGATAAATTTTAGTGAAACTTATTACTTTGAGATTAATTTTAATACAATTTTCTCATTTAGGTTTACTTTCCCTAATTTTTTTTTAAATGTCCCAAATGTATTCATTTCTCTTCACTTAATGTGTATTAAATGCCCCTTCCATTCGTCCGTCATTTGATCGCTTTAATAATACTTAGTGAACAGCAAAATCATTGAATTAAACATTACTAATTTTCTCTAAAGAATCCGTTTTAAAGTAATGAATCTGTTTCCTCACACGTGCTTTGTAAATATCATGATACGCTGGAACAAATATATTGTGACCCGCTTTGAAAATGGTGCTACAAATTTGTTAAAGATTTATGAACACTAGAATTTATGTAGCCCTACTGAAATTCCACTGATAAAATAATTTCCCACAACAACAAAAGTCAATATTGCAACCAACCGATACAGTAAGGATACGCTCATGTTTTGTACCTGGTATTCACCGAAATACTAAACACTTTGTCTTTTCTTTCCAAGGTGTTAGAGCCCATTATCGAAACTTCACGATCACACTCAGACACACCACATTCGGTAGGACTCCTCTCGAATAGTGATCGATCCGTCGCAGAGAACTCTACCCGACAACACACAACAATCACAAGAGACAGATATCCAGGACCCCGGCGGGATTCGAACCCTCAATCCCAGTAAGCGAGCAGCCGCAGACCCACGCCTTAGAC